>Ga0214216_1000290_pt1 | contig 19955 bp, 36 predicted proteins | sample TroBogypolimnion_12_FD_153054 | JGI IMG/M metagenome (GOLD analysis project Ga0214216, IMG submission 153054) | Freshwater microbial communities from Trout Bog Lake, WI - 27JUN2007 hypolimnion | ecosystem: Environmental > Aquatic > Freshwater > Lake > Hypolimnion/Profundal zone | place: Trout... | reverse complement strand
TTTCAAATATTAGATGCTTACCTCCAAACAAATTCCTAGAATAAATTTTAGCAGCTATTTCATCTGGCATAAACATTTCGGGGAATTCTTCCATCGAAATAATATCTGGCTTAAATGTATCAATTATTAGCATTAAATCTGCATCCTTATTTTCTCCCAAAGAGTGAAATTTATCTTTGCCAACTGCATTAATAATTCTATTTCTTTGGACTACAAATTTCCAAGCAACAAAGGACCATTCTACTACTTGAATTTCAAACTTATCCTTAATCAATTCAATTTTATTGTAAGTAACCTGCCCAGATCCCCCAGTTGATAAATGAGGACAAATGATTAGTAATTTCTTCATAATTATTTAAGTTTTGCTTCTCTTATTGTATAAAAGCCCATGTCTTGTTCTACTATTGTGAAATCTGCTATTGTATCATAACGGTCATCGGGAATACTATCCTGTTGCGATTGAAGAATAGGCAAACTAGCAGCCCCCATGTTAAGGTTTTGGTGGTCCCTTATAAATAGATAAGTACCATCTTTTAATAATTCATCAATACCGAAAACAAAAGTTACGGTCCAAAAGTTTTTACCTGTTCCAGCTGTTTTCTTTAATAATCCTTTCATTTTTTTTATTTAACGTATAACAATGCTTTTTCTAAAACTTTATCAACAATAGGATGACATTCGTAAGTAGGTTTTTTCTCTAAGCACTTAATTAGTGGGGGGATAGAATTAATGTCATCCCAATAGTCCATTGCGTATTTCATATTTGATGCGCATTCTAAGCCACATTCACCCCTTACATAATGATAATTGTAAGTTTGCCCACCGAGCCTATAAGGAGCCCTAAATTCAGGGTTTATTGAAGATCCTAAGTGAATGATAGGAGTTTTAGTAGTTCCTGCTAGATGAAGTAATCCACTATCCATAGTTATAAAGCATTCAGCTTTATTGATAAGATGCCAGCATTCACTTATACTAGTCTTATTCATTAAGTTTAATCCCTTCTCAATTTCAAAATTGAACACAGGTTTTTGAACATTAAAGAATCCAGTTTCAGATGAATCTTTACCTATACTTATTACACTATATCCTAAATTATTTAATTTTTGTGTTAATTCCATCCACTTAATAGCATCCCAAGTACGAACTTGCCAAGTTTGCACAGGATGAATTAGTACATATTTTTCAGGTACTTCAAACTTTAAATCTTCAGTTGGTTCGTATATACATTCCATTTCATTTTTGGAAAGCATGAAGCCTAAATGGATAGCATGGAATTGGCGTATATCTATTTTATTGTGGTGGTATTCTATGCCTTTCTCATTCTTTTTACCTACATTATAAAAAGAGTTGTGCATGATATAATTAGAATTGAAATAATCCCAATCTATGGAAGATGTCTTATAGCTTCCATCCACATAAGGATTCATCTTAAATAGTTCTGGCATCTTAGATAAAACAGTAATTTTTTTACCATATGAATCTGATAAGACTTTAATGGTAGGTGTAGCACAAATTAAATCACCTAATCCATTACAATCTCCTAAATTAAGACAAATTGATTTCATTTATTTTAGTTTATGTATCCGAAGTATTTATAAAACCATGCGTAACGTTGAACTATCCAGTTGCATATATCTCTCCCCAATACCACATCAGCAGTAGAAGGTGTAAGTTCTAATCTATTCCTAATAACATGATCTCCAAACTCACCATATATATTATCATCTTCCTTTTTTATCTGTGGGATGTCATCGAAATTGTGTTCATAATATGGTATTTCTAAATAATTGTATATTCTTCTAAGTTCGTTTTCAGGGGTCAAGCATAAGTTCTCATACTTTACGAATAATATATTATGATCGTATCTTTGATGAATAATTTCTTTTAATCTTTCTATTGCAATACCAATCGGTAAATTGTTTGCCCAATAGTCTATTCTTTTTTCAATTGTTGTATTAATAAGTCCATCCCATTTAAGAATATCTTTAGCTTTAGTAGGGTTCTTTCTAAAATTCTTTTCCATGCTGGTATAAACATCTCTTAAGTCCCTTACCATACAGATAACTTTGGGAGTATATGGCATAAATTCAGCTAACCATTTATAGTAATATCCCCATGACCTGCCTTTGTCTAAATAATACTTTTTACCATAACTAACTTCCTCCGCGTATGCGTGAATACCTTTGTCGCAAAAAGCATTAAAACCTTTTTTAAGTACATCTTTATCTATTATAGCGGAAAATTCAGGTGAGTTAGTATAATTACCTCTCGCACCATAAATTAACTCCATCATTCCACTAGTGGGTGAAGCACTTATGTCAGGGTTTTGACCCATTATTTCCTGAAGCAATGTACTTCCGGCTCTAGGGAAACTAGCTTGAAAAAATATCTTTTCCATATTAATAATTGTAGTTTATAAAATATCCATAATGTTCGTCACCCATTAGAAAAATCATTTCAGGGTATCTTTCTAAGAAAACTTCCTTAGTTAAGTCAGGTTGCAAGTGAATTTCATATTTGTTACCTTCATATTCACCTTGTTCGTAATTGTAGGGAACGGCTACTAAGCAAAACTTGCCACTATAAGTTATTTTTTGAATAAGGTATTGTGCATCCTTCGTTTCAATGTGTTCCAACACATCACCAAGAATAAAATAATCATAGTCATCAATCTTTTTGAAATCCAAAATATTATTTACATATACCGTCCTATATATATCCATCAAACCAAAACGGTGAACGTTCGGTTCATATATTTCAATAGCATCTATCTTTTTAAAATCATTCCTAAGCATTGATCCATAAGTACCACAGCCAGCACCAATATCTAAAATGGTGGCATCCTTAGAAATATATTTTATTATGTGGTCTTTTATTTCTTTTTTGAAAAGAGTTGAACTATAAGGCATTATTGATCCCATTTTTTTAGTGGACAAGCATTTTCTACTGGGCTGAAAACTTTTACAGCAGTTGGGCAGCCGCATTTTGTACAGATTACTCCATTCCATTCTTCGCATTCGTAACAAACAGCTAATCTTTTTGCTGCGATAACTTTTTGCATTGAAGTGGATGAAAAGTAGTTTTTGTACGATTTTAGTATTTCTGTTACCTTATTCATGTCAGTATTTTTTATAAGACTTAATTTCAACAATATCAGAATTGTATTTTTTGTTGATGGCTTTTTTAATCTTAGCGCGTAAATCATTATTAATATAAACTTCCCTTGCGAGCATAACAAAATGACCGTCAAAGGTCTTTAAAGCCTCACATTGGCGTTTCCCTTCCTCAATATTCCATAGGTCCAAGTTCACATTTTTAAGCCTTTTAAAAAACTGCGATTTTAAGTAAAGGGGATCTATTTTTGCTAATTTCTTTTCTAGGAGTGACAACTCTTTATATACTATATCTTTTTCTTCCTGCTTTTTTAGTTTTCCATGCTTTATTATTAAGATAGTTACTTTGTCAAATAATTCGCCAACGGAAACAGGTATTTTGACTTGCATAAAGTGTTTTATTTTAGTTTAGTCAAAGATAAAAAAATATCTATAAAAAAAAATAAATTCTTTAAAAATTATTAATTATATTCGTTAAATAATATTTTAAGAATGATAGTCTTATTTTTCGGGCAACCTGCATCTGGCAAAACTACTTTGGCTAAGTCCTATATAAACAATAGAGTTTTTAAGCATAATGAAAATCGTTCAACTTACATACACATAGATGGGGATAATTGGCGACTTATAACCAACAATGTCAATTATAGTAAGGAAGGAAGAATGCAAAATCTTAAGTCAGCATTCAATATGGCTTTATTTTTGGAAAAAGAAGGGTTTATTCCTATTCTAAGTTTTGTAACTCCCTACAAAGAACTTAGGAACTATTTAGCTGGGAAGGCAAATAAGTTGGTCCAGATATATTTATTTTACGATCAGGAACGTGGAAGGACCAATCTATTTGCAAAAGACTTCGAGGTTCCAGATGGCGAATTTGCTTCCAACGAATTACTAGAAATAAATACTTCCTATATTTCCATAGTTGATTCTGTAACTATGCTGGAAAAATATATATCAGAAAAAAAGTGAGTTGATATTTTAAATTAATTTAATAAAATACCTTTTTTATCAATTATTTACCTTTGTATAGGTAGAAACCTACACTAATTAGTTATTTACTAATAGTGCTATGTTAGCTTTTAAATTTAATTTTATGCTTTCAAAAGATAGCCTAATGTGTGTTATTTTCTCGTATCTATTAAATTTTTAATATTTGTTAAAAGTAAATTATATGGATTCAGTCACCAATGAAAGGGTAATTAATAAAAATATTAGATGGATTGAACTATTGGCAATAACAGTTCCCTTATTTATTTGGGTTGCAGGATTGAATATAAGTAGCTTTCAAACATTAATCAGACATGGTGACGAAATACAAATGATTGAATCAGAAATTAAAGATCAAAAAGCTATTCAAGAAAAAAACGATCAAAAATACGATAAGATACAGGCTGATCTAACCGAAATTAAATTGATTCTAAAAGATAAGCAAGACAGAAAATAAGTTTATTATGACTAAAACACAAAAATGGCTTATAATTTTAACTCCAGTCACATTAGGCTTGGGTTATATTATTTATCAAATGATTAAAGGGGGGAAAACTAGTTTGCCATCTTCTTATCCATTGCAAGGTTTGCCAACTAACAGAAAAGTGGTCGTTCCGGCTGCCCCAACAAGTGACTTCCCATTAAAAGTAGGATCTAAAAATAAGTCAGTAATGGCTTTACAGGATGAATTAGGAGTTACAATAGATGGTATTTTTGGTCCTAAAACTTTGGCTGCTTTAAAAGAACAAGTTAATTTAAGTTCTATTTCAGATGCTAGCCAATTACAATCTGTGCTTGATCAAATAGACAGTCAGGATGCACAAACAGATTATGATGCTGCGACAAATGCTCTACTGAATACTTACAATAATAACACTGGATTGAAATATCTGAATATAAAGAAAGATTCTAACTGGTTTCAGCTTAACCAAGCATCAGATGGAAGTTTTTCATTATCGAATACTCAATTTTTTGTACCTAATGGCAATCAGTATGATATTTCGCAAGTTTTCCCAGATGTTGAAGATATGCCAACTGGCAAATTAATTATACTAGACAACCGTAATAATGCTGGTATTTATTGGCTTGCGGATCCTACTAATATTTATTTAAGTTAATATAAACAATATGAAAGCAATATTATTTTTTGGTGGTGGACTTGTAGCCGGTTATTATTTATTCAATTATGTATTTAATAATACAGCCGCTACTTCTACATCATCCACAACTACATCAACTGGAATTGCACAAACAGCTTCACCATCGGTAATGCCTGTTGTTGCTCAATCTACTAATGTAGCAAATCAAACAACTGTTTAATAAATTAAAATAAATTTTATGGATTCAAGCGATATACTAGTTTTTGGTGCAGGGATAGCCGTATCAATGGCTTATTTATATAATAAAAAGTACCCTAACTTATCTTTGTCACAGGATTTAAGTGGTGTAGCATCTGGTTTGCAAAATACTGTAACTGGATCAACTTCTGTTCCTAGCACAACTGTTCCTAGTGGAAGTAGCATAGTAGGTAATGCGAATATTGCTTATACAATAAGCATATCAAATAATACTTATGATTGTTGCGGATTAGGTAATAATGCTAATGTAGCTGCTATTGCTGTAACTGATGACGGTACTGGTTATTTAACTTCAAAAACATTCACATCTAATTCATTTGTAAATTACAATGGAATGTTCACTATATGTCTTAACAAACAATATAGAACAATAATAACTAATGGTACTAATGTGGCAACTGCTTTAACAACTAGTATGCCTTGCCCTAGTGTAGCTGCACAGACACAGTCAGCTAGTCAAAGCAATGTATTCTACACTAATGGAACAACTAGCAATTCTAGTTCAGCACAAATGTCGGCGGCTGGTAATAATGTAGGACTTTATAATGATCCAAATGTTTTAAAAAGACCAGTTGCAGTAACTACGATTAATTCTATATACCAACAGTCACCATATTTAAACGATTTCACCCCTTTATCGACAAATAACTAAATTATAATAAGATGACAAAAGACACACAAAAAATAGTAATAATTACCGGTGCGATTGCATTGGGAGGCGTAATTCTTTACTTTGTATTGGGCACACCTCAAACAAGTACAGGTCCATTAACTTATACTTCAGGTTCAGCACAAACAACTCCAGCTACAAGCACAACTGCAACTAACGCTGCTGTGACTGAAGCACAAAAAGCCATAGATAAATTATTTGGATTATAATTTTCCATATAAATAAGGATAATTAATAAGAAAAAATTTCAAAATGAAAGGTAAACAAGTAACAATATTTGCATTAGGTGGCGTAGCATTAGCTGGGTTGGCTTATGTTATATATACATACATGACTAAGTCAAGTGCTACAAATGCAGTTTTAGCTGCGCAAAAAAACTTAGCTACTGTAAATCAAAATCCTTCTTCTACTGATACAGTAAAAAAAGCTGCTCAACAAGCATTAAATTCAGCTATATCAAAAGCTGCTAGTTCCGTTACAGGTGGTGGGGGAAAAAGCAGTGGATCTGGAAGTACCGGAGGAGCACCTCCTTCTAGTGGTGGGGCTTCTACCACTGGGCAATGGGTAAATGGTGTAAGGAAAAATGCAGATGGTTCTACTGATTACGATAATTATGATGGAACATTTACCGAAATAGGTAAAAATGGTGACATGACTGTTTATAACGATAATGGAACACAGGCTTCGGATCAATATGTATCAACTGATAATCCATGCACCGATGCAACAGCAGCCGATGTATCTAACCCGAATAGCCCTAATTATGATGTAAATAATAAATGTTATTTGCAATCTTTAGATATTAGTGCTCAAAGTGGTGTAGTTTGTGACGATACAACGAAACAAGATGTTTCTGATCCTAATAGTTTAACATACAATACTTCTAGTCCATGCTATGTAGCATCATTAGATTGGAGTGTTACAAGCAATGTTGATACTTCAGGTTCAGGTACAGATACCGGTTCAAACGCAACTACATTCGAGGCTTCTGGTAAAAAGTCAATAAACTCTTTTTTTAAAAAATAATTCATGCTTACATTAAAGGAAAGGGCATTAAAAGCAAAAGGACTTTTGAATGAAGTAGGTGCGATTGCAACTGCATTAGCAGCAATAGGAACAGCCTATTTTCTATATATGAGCAATATATGGACCCCTTCAGTTACATTAGTAAGCGTTGATTATGTAAATGGGTCTGCTAATTTAACAGTCAATGGGCAATCCATTACTTTATATAAGAATGAGAAATTTGCAGCTGGGTGGGGATGGGACGTTGAATTTGGAACTGATTACGATAATGCAGTAGAAAGGGTTCAATTAGTTAGAAACTTAGTCGTTTATCAGATATTAAGTGTAAAACAATAAAAAAGATATTATGAGTGATAGTGCAAAACAAGTATTAGTATCCGTTGGCATCGCCATCGGAGTTTTGTTTTTATATGGGTTTATAAAGAAGGACAAAGAAACTAAAACTCCATCTGGAACCAAAAAGTATAAAATTCCTGAAGCGGATCCTAGTATGGAAGAAAACCCACAAGCTATGGATGCTTATGCGGCTCTTTGTGGTTACATTGAAGCGTACAATGCAGGTGAAGATGCAACCTTCCTAAAAGATCTAAATGCTGAGTTTAAGAAAGAATTCGGTTTATGTGTTTATGAAAACACAGATGGATCTATTTCTGTGGAAGATTTAAGCGGAAAAGAAATTTTAGTATCAACTCAAATGGCATAATATGAAAAAAGAATACATTTATATAGGTTTGGGAGTTGCCGCAGTTGCAGCATGGTATTGGTGGAATCAAAACAAGGTAGCCACAGCAGCCACAGCATCAAATTCATCAACTAGCAGCACTACTGGAACCATCGCTAGCAACACTATTGCTAGCAGCACAGTTTCAAGTTCAGCACCGACATCTTACCCATCTGGATTGGTAGAAAATGAGTTGGTTAAAATAGACAGTGATCCAACTGTTTATCAATTAATAGGTTACAAGGCTTGCCCTGTTACTTTAGCATATTGGGCAAATAAGATGAATTATGCACCTGTTACTACAATAACTCCAGCACAATTAAGTGCTATGCCAATAGGTTCAGTATTAGACTATACTTCATCAGCGACAGGTAGTTATCATGGAAGTTTAAATAATTTTTATTCTAAATAAATTGGTTAATGGATAAAAAACAAAATACAATAATAGCTATTTTAGCCGCTGTATTAATAGGGGGCTATTTAGTCTATGTAAATTATTTTAAAAATGCCAGCACTACCAATACTCCTAATATTGATACAATAAACACAACGAATGCAGAATGCGTTCAAGTAACTTACACATCTCCAGTTTATAACAATGCTGTTGTTACCTATAAAGATTGTTCAGGTTCAACTCAATCGCAAGAAATAGCTAGTGGTCAGTCAGCTACAATATCATGCTTACAAGGTTCAGATAGTGTAAAATATATCCCAATATCAGCTTCTTTAATTAGTTCTACAAGTATTTATTCCGCAGGTCAGATAGTAAATAATCAAGTAGTAGTGGCTAATACGGTTCAAACAATTTATACTGCGCCTTCTGATGCTAGCTTACTTATTAGTTATACTGATATTTACGGTCAGCCAGCAACAGCGGTAATTTCTGCCGGAAACTATTCTTATATAGATTGCGTTTTAGGTAGCGATACAGCGAAAGTATTGCCATTGGTACTAAAATCATTTTCAACTCAACCAAATACACTTAGCCTAGTAACTTATTACGATCAAAATAATATATTACAAGGGTTTTATTTGGTTGATCCATCAATAGATACAACTAAAAACCCTAGTGGTACAGTTTTTAAATCCCCCAGAGTTGTAAGATTAATTCAAGGGACCGATACAGTTACCGTTGCTCAATACGATACAAAAACTTATACAGCACCCAATGGAAGCAGTATAACTATAAATTATATAGACTGGACTGGTCAGCCACAGCAATTATTTATATTAAATGGAAGCAGCACAATTAATTGTATTAAGGGTAGTGATAGTATAATAAGTACAGTTCCGTTTGACTTTACAAGTCAATTAGGTAATATATACGCTGTGCCTGTTTTGGGTGCAAAAGTAAATTCTACCTATGCTCTGCCATCAAGTTTTAATGCTGTATGCCCAATTAATCAACCTTGTACACAGGCTTGTCAGGATTACATAACACAATCAAATCAAAAAGTTAGTGATTTAATAAGCCAAAGATTAGTAAAAGGTTACCAAGATAATGGCAATAATACTAATTCAATTACTAGCCAAATGGCAGGTAATGCTGGAGCAGTAGCCCATGTAGTTGGAACAGATGATCCAAATGCAGTTAAAATATTAACACAATTACTATCGGTATCGCCTTCTACATCAGATCAAAGTACGATACAAAATGTCGGAAGTGGTGGCAATAGTGGAAGTGGAGGCGTAAGTCATATTTGTTACGATCCAACAGGTCAAACTAAATATTGTTATAGTTAATAATGAATGAAACTAAAATAAGTAATGAAAAGTTTTTATTACTGAAGAAATTTGCTAACTGGATGGCGGCATATTACTTCAGTCCTATTTATTTATTAGGGAGTTCTTTGGTTACTGAAAATTTTAGAGATGTTGATATTATAGTTTGCATGAATGAAGATATGTTTGAAATGAGATTTGGTAGTGTAAATGAATTTTTAGCATCTTTACAATCCAGTGAAACTAAAAAAGTTTTTTGGTCAGTTGTAGAAGAAAACATGAAAAGATATAAAGAGGCATATATGCTAATTGGTTTAACGGTTGATTTCAAAATTTTACCGAAAAACTTCTTTTTAGAAAGTTTCAAAACAAATATGATAAGATTAGATGAAAGTAATTTTTAAAAAAAATTAATATGGCAGCAGCACGACAACATAATATGACGGTTTTTTTAAAAAAGTATGGAACACAACTTGCTTCAGCTTTGAATAATCAACCATTATTCTTTTCTCTTATTTGGGCACAGGCTTCCTTAGAATCTGGTTATGGAAGTAGCCCTTCAGCTAGAAATAAAAATAATTTCTTTGGTGTTTATTCTGGCGGATCATTAAAAACATTTGATTCACCTGAAGATGCTTTCATTTATCAAGCACAATTATTTCAAAAACCAAACTTACCTTATGTTGCCAATGGTGTACCAACTGCAACAACTCCTTATACACAATTAAGGGCAATCGCAAATTCAGGTTATTACAGTATGACTAATGATGAAACACTCGGAGGTAATAATGTAGTCAAAGGGACTGTTTGGAATGGGTATACATGGAATGGTAATAAATGGGCAGGTTCTAACTTTACAGCACAACAATCTTCAGATCATTATTATAATAATTTGAAAGGATTTATTGATGACGCTTTATTAATTCTACCAATAGGTAAAGTTAATAGTCAAGGACTTGCACAAGTTGAAAGTAATATCTCTAACACTATTGCTAAATCATTATCTTAAAAAAAATGACTAAAAAAAGTAAAATAATTGTAATTACTTCAGCTATATTAGGTGGTATTGCTGTATTGTATTTTGGTATAAGATATATCGCACTAGTTCAGGCTTACAATAATAATATAACAGAAGATACAGCTAGTCAAATGATTGATGATGCAACTAGTAGTATTACAGATGACACTTTAGTACCTGATGATGTAACAGCTAATGCGGATGCTCAAAAAGGGTCTGAAGTAAATGAAGAAGATATTTTAAATGTTTGTGATGATGGTTATGTATGGGACCCAGAAAGTTTAACGTGCGTATCAGTAGTAACAGGACAATAATATAAGATAAAATGAGTGCAACTTCAGATTATATAGCCCAATATTCACAGGACATGGTTGATGCTTGTGCTGGGACTGGATTATTCCCTTCCGTAATGATGGCGCAAGGTATTTTAGAAAGTGGGAATGGTCAAAGTCAGCTAGCTTCAGTTTATAATAACCATTTTGGTATAAAATGTTTGTGTAAGGCTTGCCCTTGTTTTTTGTTGGGAGAAAGGGTTAATTTACCCACTACTGAAGAAGTAAATGGCGAAACTCAACACATAGACGATTGGTTTAGGACTTATGCAACTCCTTTCGATGGTTTCGTTGATAGAGTTAATTTCTTAAAAGTTGAAAACCCTCGTTATGCAAAAGCAGGAGTATTTACAGCTGCAACTCCACAGGATCAGGCTGATGCTCTTTTAGCAGCCGGATATGCAACAGAAAGTGACTATGCTAGCCAATTAAAGAATTTAATTGACACTTACAACTTAGAATCTTTAGATGCTATGCCAGCTACTTCCATAAGATTGACTACAAATACATGGATTTATGTAGGTATTGGCGCAGTCGCTTTGTCAATTTCTTTATATCTTTACTTTAAATTAAGTAAGAAATAGATGCCATCATTCCCAACGATAACTAATGGTTTTGTAATTACAACAGGTACGCCTAATGTAACTTATAACCAAATAGTTAATTCCTTAATGTCATGGCAATACAAGGTTAAACAGATGTATCTATATGCTTCTAACCTTGCTCAATTAACTAATACATTCAGTTTTATAAAACAAAACCCAGACGGAACTGCATATAGCTATCCGGATAGTATTTCGGCTAGTCCTTATCAGATTCAGTCAGCTTACTATTGGGATTTCTTAGGTGGGGATATAACATTCGATAATACAACAGTATTTCAATTTCAGTTATTACCTTATGCTGCTTTACAAATGATGTTCTATGTTGATTTTCACACAGCCGGTAATCATTTAAAGACAAATGAATAAAAGAACTAGAAATATAACTGTAAGCATAGCTTTGGCTATTTTGTTTATTATTTGGATATTCCGAAAAAAACAAAGTAGTTCAAGTAATGCTTATTTCAGTGCTACTGGCGATTCAAACCCTAATGATTATACTTTGGCTGAAAGTCAAAAAGCCGTTTTTAATACAAGTGGTGGCAGATTTACTGCAAGTACAACGCCTGACAATCCGAATACAGGGTACATGGAAGTTTATTTGCAATTACAAAATACAACTGGAACAACTCAAACAGTTACGTTATTTGATGTTAGCAATACTTACAACCAACAATCTATTAACGGAACTACTTTTGCATACAATCTAACTTCAGAACTAGCCAGTTCAGCTATTTACAATAATATGAGTATTGTTGTTATTGCCCAGCCAAATGCAAATTCACCTTACCAACCTTACACATATACCAGTGGCAGCCCAATACTTACAATAGGGGATGCTTTAACTGCATTGAATAACTTAGGTATCGGAACATGGACTAATCCATCCGGAAACTTAGTAGAATTGACTTCACCTTCATACTTTTTAAGTAACGTTTCAATTACCGATATTTTTACAGCCATTGCATATTCGGCAACAGCTTATTCTGCAACTGGATCGTTAATATACAATGAAGGCTTCCAAACTAATGGAGTGGGCACAGTTAATCAAATACCTTTAACAAATGCTTTTTGGGATAACTCAATACCTAATATAACAGACGGTCCGATGAATAGGAATGCTGTTTGGAATAATGCTTCAATACCATTATTAGAATATATAGGTACTGATATAAGTGTTAATATTCCAGAAGCGGGAACAGTTTATATTGGTATGGGGCTTGACAACGTTGGCAGGTTTTGGGTAAATGGGCAATTAGTTTTAGACATGGACCTAAATGCAATGCAAGCATCAATAGTGGCTCAATATCCAACTTATTCATTCGTGAATGCAGCGCAAGTACCATTCTATTTTTGGAATATATTCCCAATTAATTTGCCAGCTGGGTTCAGTTCTATTTTAGTTCAAAATGATAATACAGGTGCGTCTGGTGCACTGGCAATAGAAATTTATAATAACACAGCAGCCGAAATAGCAGCCGCTACAAGTTATTCAGAATTAAATGTACTTTATAGGTCCGCTAACATAGTTGGGCAGAATTTACTTTATTAACCCTCGATATATACCCTTACACCCCATCCCCCCAAAAAGGTGGGGTTTCTTTTTGCAATTATACATAACTAAAAAAAAATAATAAAAATATTTTTGTAATTAAAAAAATGTTATGTAATTTAGCAAAAACATTCAAAGTGCTTAGAAATATACACGCCATAAAACTTGAAAAACTAAGTGATAAACTTAATAATTTAAGTAAGCCAGCTAAAAATTTCAATGATAAAATAAGGTTTTATGTTACACCTAAAACCAGTCAAGTAGAACCACTTGGGCAACTTACTTCATTAGATAGAAGGGATTACATACCACCTAAAGAAAGTGGACAAATAACATCAATAGATGAAGCAACGAGATTGAGATTTCTTTCCAACCAAAAAAAGAGATTTAAGTTTAAAAATATTTGGTATCCTGAAAGACATGAAGTGAATGGTATGGTAAAAGATATGAATGAAGATGTTAAACTTGGTAATAGTGAATTTGCTCTTTATACGAAGGAGGAAATGATAGAATTAGCTGAAAGGATATTTTTATGTCGTGATTGTAAATACAATAGCAGGAATGTAAGCGAACAAAAATTAATGAGAAAAAAGGGGGATATAGATAAACGAAAATCTTTGCAGGATAATCCTGACTACAATCCTATTCCACATTGCGTTTTATCCAGAGAATTGATAGAAACTATTGTAAAGGATATGGATAATAAATGTTCTGCCGACGATTTCAATTATACAACAGGACATAGAATAACGGTCAAATGGTAAAAATTAAAACAAAATGATAGCAAAAATTTCAAACAAAGCAGCACAGATTGATTACGATTTAAAAAAGATTACATTCCTTGACAGTAGGTTTTATGTAACTAAGTCTGGCGGATATGTACCCAGCGTTACAACTATTTTAGATGCTTACCCAAAGGGATATGGCTTTTACGAGTGGTTAAAAAAGAATGGGGAAGATTCGGATGAAATTAGGGATGAAGCAGGAAGGCGCGGATCAGTGGTTCACGATATGACGGAACGTTACGATAACAATGAAGAAGTTAGTCTTTTCGATGAAGATGGGAAAATTCATGTTAAAATTGGTGAATGGGCAATGTTTGAAAAATATGTGAATTTCAGAAATCGTTTCCCTTTCAAACTGTTGGTAAATGAGCAAGAATTTGTTAGTGAAAATCTAGGATATGCAGGTACGATTGACAGGCTTGTTGAATTTGATGGTAAATTAACATTAATTGATATTAAGACTAGCAATGCTATTTATAACCATTATTGGCTCCAAACTGCATCTTATGTTGATCTGGTTAAGGAAGAAATGGACGTTGATATAGAACAAACAGCAATACTTTGGTTAAATGCAAAAACTAGGACCGAAGGGAAAAAAGGAGATGTTCAAGGTTTGGGATGGCAGCTTTTAGTACATAACAAGGAAGAAATAGTAAAGGATAAGGAATTGTTTGATGCTACTAAAAAACTTTGGGATATTGAAAATGCTTCACTTAAGCCAAAAGAAACTACCTATTCATTTTCTCACTCTTTAAATATTGAAATATGAAAAATATTATTTTTTTATTCTGTTTAATGTTTTCGGGCTTTGCTTATTCCCAAAGTAATGTTTATGATGTTTATAAAACACAAACAGCAAACTGGGATGAATATAAAAAAGAATGGCAGTATGATAATTCGATTTATACTAAAATTCAAATAACAGTAAATGGTAAAAATATCTATTTCACAGATAAAGCAAATAGCAGATATACTGTTTATGACGACGACGGTGAAAGCAATGGGAAAACTAATTCTGGCATACCATACAAAAGTCACACATGGAAATGTTATGATGAAAGCAATCGTAAAGTATATTTTAAGATTACCATATACGATAATTCAACTGACTTGGTAATTACCGTTATGTATGATAACATTCTATTTAGATACTATGTATCCAGATCGGATTTAGATAGATTAAACTAAAATTTTGAATAATAAAAACTAAAATAAAATGAAAAGCGTAAAACTAAAATCTGTAAATATAACTAACTATAAAAATATTGGGCAATTAAGCCATGATGTTAATGGCAACCATTTTATAGTTTTCGGAAAAAATGGGCAAGGTAAAACGTCCTTAATGGAAGTTATAAATCGTTCGGCATTAAGACTAGAACCAAAAGACATGGCTGATATGCCAATTAAATTAGGGGCTAAGAATGCACAAGCTGGCATAATATATACGATTGATGAAGATGGTAAAAAAACAGAAATATTGGTTGAAACGGTTTTCCGTCCTAGTGGAACTGTTATGAGAGTTGTGGATCTTTCAAACAATGGTGAACTTAAGCCAACCGCTGTAAGGTTGCAACAAATATTAGGGGAAAGTCACGATATAAGTTCTTTGGGAGATATGGATGGGAAAGATCAGTTTAAGTTCTTATTGAAGATATTAGGGGGAAGCACCGCTGGCGATAACTTTGAAAGTGCATATAAAGAGAAGTACACCACCAGAAGGGTATTAAACAAACAGATAAGCACCGCTGAAGCTAATTTAAAGCAATATGAGCCATCTTTGGAAGTTATGCAAGCCTATAAGAATAAAGGAGAATACACCGTTAAAATGGAAATTCCAAAGGCTCCAGATAGAAGTGCATTAATAGTTGAGCAGCAAAAAATTATCAACCATAATGAAAAAGTAGAGAGAGCAGTAAAAGCTAGGGATGAAATAAAGGCTGAAATAGAAAAGTTACAAGCTAGACTTAAGGATGCTGATAGCTGGATAAAAGATAATCCGGCTACTGACATGACTGATATAAACGAAAAAATTGCAGCATTCGATGACCAAATTGCAGAATTTAATGAAGGGCTTTCCAAAGTAAAGGTTTATAACGATACAATAGATTCGATTCAGGCTTATTTGGTAGGTAAAAAACAGATAGAAGAAATAGTTAAAAGCAGGGATGAAGTTCAAACTGAAATGGATGAATTGAGCACTAAGATGAAAGAATCAGTTAGTGCAATGAATATCGAGGAATTAGTACCTGAATTGAAATTGGTTAATGAAGTGGATGAAGATGGGGAAGTTAAACAGGGTCTATTCTATAAAGTTGATGGAGGGATGCTTCCTTTCAACAGAAAACAAATAAGTTACGGCAAAGTATTGGTTGCCTTGTTAAAGCTATCGAGTTTCTTAAATGCAGGTAAGCTAAATATATTCCATATTCCAGCGTGGGAAAGTTTGGATCAGGATAGCCAAAAAGAAGTATTGGATTTCGCAAAAGATAACGACGATCTGAATATTCAATTTTGTATTGAAGAAGTTAAACAAGAATTGTTAGGTATAGAATTAATTGAAAATAAAATATAAAAAATGACTAAAAAAAGTTTGATTAAAGCAGGGAGTTATAAAAATGCAAAAACATTGTTCAGGGCAATAGATAACAAAACAAGGCTTAAAATATTATCAGTCCTTGAAGATGACGGAAAATTAACTGTTAGTCAAGTATCTGAAAAGATAGGGTTGGTTTTCGCTATGGTATCTCTGCATCTTACTATGCTGAAAAAACATAGGCTTGTTTTATCTTCCAAAGGGAACGATGCCAGACAAAATGTGTATTTTCTTAATAAGGAAAAAATAAAGTTTGTTAATCAGATTTGCGAAGACATTACAGAAATTTAATCAAAAAAAAATCCTACTTTTTTACAGTAGGATTCAAATCATAATAAAACTAAAACTAAAACTAAACTAAACTAAATTGAGTTTAAAATTAATATTTATTTATCATTCCAAAATATACTTTGTTGTGTAGTATAAAACATTTACAATGAGTGAAGTCTATCAAATAAGAACCTATTTCGGAGTGCCAATACCTCCATTTAACGAAGATTCAATATCAATGGGGAGTGGTGCAATTACCCTTCGCTTTGTTGTATCTGGCAAAATTCCTAGTAAAAAGAATAACCAGACTATTAAAATAATGCACGATAAGGCAAAACTATTTTTGAAAGGGAGTTCAATGGTTAGTGTAAAACAAGCATATGCAGCCCTTTACAAAGTCTATATCAGGTTCATTGGTAATACCGAGTATAAGACCTTTGTTGATGAAAATAAGGCTAAGATGCTGGAACAAATGATTCATTATAAGGAGCAATTCAAAGATAAAGGGTTGATATTCCCTATTAACAGGGCTTCGATGGTAGTGAAATTCTACTTTAAAGATTTGTACAAACAGGATTTATCGAATAAAGCGGAAACTATTCAGGATTTATTGGTGGCTTGTAAAATTCTGGAAGATGATAATTATATGGTCCTTAATCCAGTAACCTACATGGGAAAGTCTTTTAAGGATGAAGTAACTAAGAACATTGCATTAATAGCTATAACTATTCCTAATTCAAAAAAACAATCAAATGAAACTAGAACTAATTGAGAAAAGAGATGTTAGATTTCCCTATTCAAAAGTTATGGAAATAGGGGATGAAATATTAATAGATGAAGAATTTGATAGTCTTTCTCTTAATGGCAGTTTTGATATAATAAATTTAGATGGTACTATTTATAAAAATAGTCAGGAACTTAAAACTGTAATATTCACTTTCAAAAAAAATACAGATATACATTTTGTACCGTTTAAGATAAAAGCATTATCGAAATTGCAAATACTTTTATGTTTTAAACAACCTATAAAATAAAAAATATGATTTATATAATTCAAGTATTGCTTTTAATATTATTATCTGATTTCATAACAGGACATATTCATTGGTGGGAAGATGCTTATGGAAATCCTAATTGGAAATTTTTAGGAGTTGGCAAATATGTTGTATTGCCAAACTTAGAACATCATAAATACCCTAGAAAATTAATTGAAGGAACATTATGGGAAAGGATAAAAATATCTTTTTTTACTTCATTATTTTTGATGCTTTGTGTTTATTTATTATTTGGTAAATTAAATTGGCAAACAATTTTCTGTTTATTGTATAGTGCTTTCGCAAATGAGATTCATGCAATGTCACATAGGACTGATAAGGAAAATGGGAAGATAATATGCTTTATTCAAAAAACTGGTCTTATCCAGTCTAGGAGAGTACATGGGCGACACCATACTTCGCCATATAATATTAATTATTGTGTATTGACTAATTATTTAAATCCAATACTAAATAAGATAAAATATTTTGACAAAATAGAATGGCTTATTGCATTATTCGGAATAAAACCATTAAGGGGAAGTGATTTAAGAAATGGATTATAAATAATAACTTAAACATAAATTATGCTTACATTATTTCTATTTATTCTAGCTTTTATTTTTATATGTCAATATATAATAATTGCAGCAATGCTAATCTTAAACGATCAAATACCCTTTATAGAAACTAGGGTAGAGTTATTAATATTCTTAATTCCAATCATTCCAATAATAGTTTTTACAGTAGCCGGTATTTATGAAATAATCTTTGACATTGATACTAGGAAATACTTAAAGCAAGCAATCAAAAAACTTAAATAATATGGAAACGAACCAATGTAGTAAGCATCCTGAAGTAACAATAGCTAAGGGGGAAAGTTGCCCTAAGTGCTTAGAACAAAAAAACAATTAGTTTATGAGTTCTGCTTTAACATACACACTATCTTTTATTTGCGACCTTGCTTTAGCAGGATTATTCGCTTACTTTATTGCATCCAGTTCCAAAAACGATAAATAAATAAATATGCCTAAATACACACCTTTCACCTATAAATGTACTGAATGCAATAAATTACAAAAACATTACAGCTGGGATGACAAAACACTTTTAACTAAAAAACATAAATGTGACTGTGGAAAAACTTTAGGTTATTCTAATATTCACAAAGAAGAAAAAGTTTCATTGGTTGGAATAAAAACACCTACTAAAAATAGATTTTAAAATAAAAAAAATAAACTATGAAAAAAACAAATGAAGATTTAAAAGAATTTCTAGTACCTAATAATGGCAAATTAATTATTAGCGAAGATGGAACAATGACAAGCATAATATTTGATGCTGAATTAGATCATATTCATTGCACATTTAATTATGATGGTTGCATTCAGATTGATACTGAAAACCTTACTTATGTTTGTTTAACGATTGATAACTTACAGCAAATGATAAAATTAATCAGAGAAGCTGAAAAAATATATGAATCAGCAGAAAACAAATAACCTATGACTAAAATGATAAACAATATAATAAGGCTTTCAATGATTAATAATTTTTGGGCTTCATACTATGGCAGGGGTAAATGGAAAAGAAAAATGAAATTATTTATTTAATAAATGCAATAGGTAACTTTATTTTAATTTAGTTTTTTAGTTTAAAAGTAAAATATGAATAACTTTATGTTCCTTATATTTCACAAACTATTTTTTTAACATCAAAAATCAATAACATGAACGTACAAGAAGCACTAACCCTATTAAGGGCACTATGCACAACAGATGAACATTTTGAAGCATTCGGAGTAATCGAAGCTAATGTAGCTAACGGATTTGCAGAAGAAGAAACTGCACCAATGGTAGATCCTGCATTAGCCGCCGAAGATGTTCCAGCCGAAGATGCTCCAGCCGAAGATGCTCCAGCCGAAGATGCACCAGCCGAAGAAGTTGCACCAGTTGAAGAAGCTGCACCAACCGAAGAAGCTGCACCAGCTGAAGAAGAAACTCCAGCCGCATAATAAGCCGCGACCAAAAAATAACTAACTAACCTTTTCAGGGCTTTGTTTTTTTTGCATATAACCCCTACTTATTTCCATAAGTGGGGCTTTTTATTATAATAGATCATAGGATATAAAAACAGCGCAAAAACCGACGGATCTGGACCATACAAAAAATT
>Ga0214216_1000286_pt1 | contig 20112 bp, 26 predicted proteins | sample TroBogypolimnion_12_FD_153054 | JGI IMG/M metagenome (GOLD analysis project Ga0214216, IMG submission 153054) | Freshwater microbial communities from Trout Bog Lake, WI - 27JUN2007 hypolimnion | ecosystem: Environmental > Aquatic > Freshwater > Lake > Hypolimnion/Profundal zone | place: Trout... | reverse complement strand
AACGAAAACGGAAATGTCAGCGTTACGATGCCGACAGGTGAAATTAGTGTAGAAGAAGTATTAGCTAAAGACTGCCCAGACCATGCAATCATAGTGGACAGCATAGACTTACCCAATGAACACCATGACTTCTTTAACGCATGGGAATTAGTAGATGGCAAGGTAACTGTAAACATAGACAAAGCACAAGAGATTACTAAAGACAGGCTGCGTGCTGAACGTACACCATTGTTACTAGCTCAAGATGTTGCTTACTCAAGAGCTACAGAAACAGGTGCAGACACTACAGCCATTGTTGCTGAGAAGAATAGACTTCGTGATGTTACTAAACTTGTAAATACAGTAGCTACATTAGATGAATTGAAGGGATTGTCATGTCTAGCATAGTCGTAGCTGGAGATACCAGCGGAAGTGTCACATTAAGTGCGCCAGCAGTAGCAGGTAGTACTGTATTAACCTTGCCTAGTGTGAGTGGTACAGTATTAACAAGTGCAAGTAGTCAAGTGACAGGACCAGCTTTTAGTGCATATCAAAATGTTGCTCAAACAATAACTACTGCAACATATACAAAAATTCAATTTCAAGCAAAAGAATTTGATACAAATTCAAATTTTGATTCAACAACAAATTATCGTTTTACACCAACTGTAGCTGGATATTATCAATTTAGTGGTGGCGCAAATCAAGGTGGTGCTACAACAGCATTTCAACTTGTTTTATATAAAAATGGGGTAGCGATTAAATTCTTTTCAAATAGTACAGCATCTGCACCAGGAGTTAATGGAAGCGCTCTTGTTAATGCAAATGGCTCAACAGATTATTTTGAGTTATATATATATCTTGTAATCGGTGGAACTTTATCAGCAACACCTTCATTAACTTACTTTCAAGCCTTTCTAGCAAGGAGTGCATGATGAATCTATACGAAAAAATAATGACTATTTACCCACAACTTAATCAGCAAGACTTCATGACAACTATACGTTTACAGAATGACTCTGATGGTCGTGGTGATTACATAGCTAGTTGGACACATGAACTACCACAACCTACAGCAGAACAGTTAGGAGCAATAGTATGAGTATTACGCTAGATGGAACAAGTGGCATCACCTCACCTACTTATGGTGGGGCAACCACAGCAGAATATTCTGTACCCGTAACAGGCTTTAAGAACCGCATCATCAATGGTGCTATGGTGATAGACCAGAGGAATGCAGGGGCTAGTGTGCCAACGCCTAATGGATATATTGTAGATAGATTTGCAATTGCCCAAACAACAAGCGGTAAAATAACTGCACAACAAAACGCTGGTTCTGTAACACCACCTGTAGGATTTACAAATTATTTAGGCGTAACTGTAGTAAACGCTTATTCAGTTACATCTTCTGATATTTACTATATTAATCAATCAATAGAAGGGTATAACACCGCAGACCTTGCATTTGGAACTGCAAATGCACAAACTGTTACTTTGTCCTTTTGGGTTCGGTCAAGTCTAACTGGGACATATGGCGTTCGATTGGTAAATGCAACAAACAATAGAAGTTATGTTGCTACATATAGTATTTCTTCCGCAAATACATGGGAACAAAAATCTATAACAATTGCAGGGGATACATCGGGTACATGGGTCGGTGCAACCAACGGCATAGGTATAGGACTTTTATGGACTTTAGCCGCTGGTAGCAATTTCCAAACAACTGCTAATTCTTGGCAAAGTGGCAATTACACAACCACTTCAGCGCAAACACAACTTGTCGGCACATCAGGAGCCACCTTCTACATCACAGGTGTTCAACTTGAGAAAGGCTCTACTGCTACTAGCTTTGACTATAGGGCGTATGGTACGGAGTTGAGTTTATGTCAGAGGTATTATCAAAAAGTTAGTGGAAGTGCATCATGGCCTTACCCTTATGTATGCAATGTATCAAATGCGTCATCTACACTTGCGGTTGGAACAATAGTGTTTCCTACTTCAATGAGAGCGACTCCAACAATTTCATTTTCAACATTAAAAACAAGAAATACTGGTAGCAGTATTTCAGCAATTGCAATAGACCAAGTATCTGTTTCTAATGGAAATGTTCCTTTAATTGGATTGTCTTTTACAACAACATTCCTTACTATATATTATTCAGATGTTGTTCTTGGAAATAATAGCAGTTCAGCTTATATAGATTACAGTGCGGAGTTATAAAAATGACTATTCAATATAAATTACAAAATAATGTATTAACAAATACTCTATCTTCAGTATCAATTGTTGGGCAAAATATATCAATCCCATTCGACCCAGCTAATGCTGATTTTCAACAATACCAATTATGGCTATCCGAAGGCAACACACCTGAACCAGCGGACATACCACTATGAAAAACCTAGAGATATTCGGTAAGTGGTCAGACAAGCTACTCAATAGCTTCCCATTCTGCCTAGACGATATTTATATCAAAACAGTCGGTATTGCTTGGTTATTCACAGTAGATGGTAAGTGGTGTTTTATCCCTAAGATAGTACCTAGCAATTGGCAATATGCTAATGCCTGTATCTTTGTACGCATAGGCTTCCCCTTCGCTTTCTTCATGCAACTACGTGCTAGTCCTACACACTTATGGCAAGGTGGGATTGGTTGGAAGCAATCAGGCAGAATAGCGATACACTTTAGATTTCAGACAGATGCTAGTTCTACACTTGGCTATCACCCTAATTTACCTAACCTAGACCATGCAAGCGGTTTTGAATATGGCAGACATTAATTTATGTATGGATTTCAATCATTTTCAGTTATATCTTTTTCGGGAACGAATGGTGTAATATTTCTAATAACTATATCTGAAAGTGGAAATGCAGTAGAAGTAATTTCAGTTGTTTCAATTGATGCGGAAAATATAACTGAAAGTGGAAGTGCGGTAGATGTAGTATCAGAAACAATGTCAGCTCCAATTTTAATTTCTGAAGCTGGTAATGCCGTAGATGTTGTTTCAGAAATTATGAACGCACCTGTTACGATAGCTGAAATTGGCAATGCTGTAGATGTAATAGCTGAAAATTCGGTAGATGCTGTTACGATAAATGAAAATGTAAATTTAACTGATAGTCAATCAGAAACGATGTCGGCTGGTGTTGCTATAGCAGAAATTGGAAATGCGATAGATATAGTTAGCGAAACAATGTCAGCACCAGTTACACAATCTGAAACTGGTAACGCTCAAGATGCTATTAGTGAAAACATGACAGCTTCAGCAACTATTGTCGAAGCTGGAAGCGCAAATGATACTGTTAGCGAAAATTCTGTAGATGCAATCACTATTACGGAAACTGGAAACGCAGTAGATACGCAATCTGAAACAATGAGTTCACAAACTTCAATAAATGAAGCTGGAAATGCTCAAGATGTAATATCAGAATTAATGACTGCACCTGTAAGCATAGTAGAATTAGGAAATATGATTGATGTTGTAAGCGAAAATGCTGTTGATGCTGTTACGATAAATGAAAGTGGTAATGCACAATCAACGCAATCTGAAAATGCGATAGATGCAGTTACAATAATAGAATCAGGTAATGCTCAAGATACACAATCTGAATCTATGAGTGCTGGCGTTATAATAAATGAAAGTGGTAATGCTCAATCGGTACAGTCAGAAAATATGACTGCCCAAGCTAATATTGCTGAAATTGGTAATGCAGTTGATGTGGTATCACAAAACTTAACTGCTTATATAGTAGTAAATGAAATAGGTAATGCTCAAAATAGCCAATCAGAAACGATGGCGGCATTATTAGCAATTATTGAATCAGGTACGGCTTCTGATACTGTTATAGAGCAAATGACCGCTTATGTGCATCAGCAAGAATCAGGCAATGCAATTGATACACAATCAGAAAAAATGGTTGCGGCAGTAAATGTAGTAGAATCTGAATTAAGTACTGATATTGTTAATGTAATAATGACCGCTTCAGTTTCAATTCAAGAAGCGGTTGAAGCACAAGATTCGACTAGCGCAACAACTTATGTCATAGTTGTCGTTGCTGAACAAGGTAATGCAGTAGATGTTTACTTTTGCGCTCCAATATTCCAAAGCTCAGAAGTAGTGTGGCACGTTTTACCACGAGCAACAAATTGGCAAGTAGAACAACGTAATAATTATTGGGATGTTTTACCTAGAGCAGATTATTGGAAAGTAAATGAATAATTACATCTTAGAAAAAAGAACGACAGAAATTATTGCATATAATATTGATTGTACGCATATCCTTGATACTTTAGAAGTTATTACATCAATCACTTCTATTACATCAGACCAAACAGGATTAGTATTTCAAAGTCCAGCAATTAATTCTGTACCTGTTGTATTCCCTGACGGAGTTACTGCCGATATTGGGAAAGTAATTTCAGTTCACATTTCTGCTGGTACAATTCCTACAGGTGCAATAAACCAAATTTATACCATCAGACCAATATTTGTAACTTCTGAAGGTAATACTAGAGAATCAACAGTTTTACTTAATGTAACAAACATACCATTCCAACAAGGTAGGGTAATTTAATGCCACTTCAATCAGGTTCAAGCAAAGAAGTTATTTCAGCTAATGTAGCTGAATTGATTAAAGCTGGTCATAAACGTGACCAAGCTGTTGCTATTGCATATCAAAATGCTAGAAAATCTCATGTTGCTGATGATGCAGACAATGACCATGAAAGAGATTTAACTGAAGAACCTGATTCTAAAATCGTCGCTTTTATTGTCTATACAAATGATGACAAGATATTATGGATGCGTAGAACTAAAGATAATTCATGGGATTTCCCCGGTGGTCATGTAGAAGAAGGCGAATCCCCGATAGAAGGTGCTATTCGTGAATCTCGTGAAGAATGTGGACACGTTCCAGCAACGGGATTACATCTTATCTATGATGAAGGTAAAGTAAATCTATTCGGGTGTAATGATGGCGAGTTTACACCTGATTTAAATGAGGAGCATGATGCTTTTGTATGGGCAACCATAGAAAATGCACCTGACCCAATATTTCACAAAGTTTCGAAAGATGCGGAAGAAATTGCGGAAAAAGCTGAATCGCACGCTAGTGCAATGGATAAAAGAGAATATGATACAAATGGATGGTTTGAAGTTAAAGATAACCCATTATCCAAAGTAGGTGTATTTCCATATTCAGGTCGTTCAATTTCACCTGATTGTGATGCTGACAGAATTTATAATGTTTACAGACCAGCCGAAGAATTATCAACAGAAGATTGTATTGATTCATTTAAATTATTACCCTGGATTGATAATCATGTAATGTTAGGTAGTGAGGATGAAGGTTTAACTCCTGCTGAAGACAAAGGAATTCAAGGTGTAATCGGAGAAGATGTTTTCTTTGATGGCGAGTATTTAAAAGGTAATATTAAAGTATTTTCCGAAGCAATGACTAATCTCATTGCTAACGGTAAAAAAGAATTGTCCTGCGGTTATCGTTGTAAATATGAATATGCTCCTGCAAGTTTCAATGGCGAAGCGTATGATTACATACAACGTGAAATTCGTGGCAATCATCTAGCCTTAGTCGAGAAAGGTCGCATGGGTTCGGATGTAGCAGTTTTAGACCATTTCACTTTTACAGTAGATAACAAGGAGCTTTTCATGGCTGAAGAAAATAAAGAAGTAGGTGGCGAGAAACCTGCTATGTCTTTAGAGGATGTTCATTCATTCGTTAAAGATGTGATGCCGAAATTGGCAAAAATTCAAGAATTATTAGAAATGCACAAAGGCGGCGGCGAAGAAGAAGAAGCTGTTGCTGATGATGAAGATATGGAAAAACCTGACGGTGATGAAGACAAACCGGGCGAAGTTAAAGATGAAGAATCTGACCCAATCGTTCAAGGCGGAGCTAAATCAGAACCAAAAGAAGGTGAACGTGGTGCTGGTATGGATGCGGCGGCTATTATCAAACGAGTTCATAAAGACTTAGCTGATAAAACAAAACTATATGACAAACTATCAAAACATATCGGCGCATTTGACCACGCTGAAATGGATTTAAACACGATGGCTAAGTATGGTATTAAGAAACTTGGTTTAGATGCTCCTAAAGATGCTCGTGTAACATTCTTGGGTGCTTATCTCGAAGGTAAAGGCGCATCTAGCGTAGCTCACGGTATGGATAATGCTGTTAGTTTCCGCAAAGGTAATTTTGTTCAACGATTCTTAGAAAAAGGTAAATAATCATGACTACTGCTAGTTTTCAAGCTACCGTCAATGTTAATCTTGGCTTTGGTATTCCGGGCGAGTTAATTGTAGATGGTCCACAACGTGTCGATTCATTGGCACTAGATGTAAATGGGGGTACTATTGGTTTAGCTTTTACTAAATCTAATACTACTAACGTAGCTTCACAAGGGGGCGTTGTTGGTACAGGCGTTTTATTCGCTGGTATTTTAGTTAATCCTAAAGTATATGCTTCTTACGGTGCTGTTGGTGGCAATCCACTTGACCCTACATTGTTCTTACCTGCTTACAATCAAGGTGAGTTCTTAACAATGGGTACTATCTGCGTTACTGTTGTTGGTGCGTGTAATATTGGTGACTTGGTTCAATACAACACCACTACTGGCGTTCTTTCAACTGTAGCACCGGGGGCTTCTGCAACTACTGGTAATGCGTTAATTCCAAATTGCGTAGTGTGGAATTATCCACAAACTGCAACTGGTTTAACAGCTATCCGTATTACTGACTAAGGATATAAATTATGAAATCGCTAGAAAAAAGTTATATCGGTCCACGTAACGTGGGTGCGGTAACAATGGATGCCAAAGACGTAGCTGATTTTTCAGCTTTAAGTCAAATTGGTATTAATATTTCAGACCGTCAAGTTAAAACTATGGCTAACTGGGCAATGGATAGCGGCAATCAAGCTGATGTTACTAGCCCATCAATGACTACTCCAGTTCAGTTCCTACAAAATTGGTTACCGGGCTTTGTTAAAGTAATTACAGCCGCTCGTAAAATCGATGACTTAGTTGGTATTACTACAACAGGTTCATGGGAAGATGAAGAAATCGTACAAGGTATCTTAGAGCCAATTGGTAATGCGTTACCATACGGCGATTATACTAATGTACCTTTAGCTTCATGGAACACTAACTTTGTACGCCGTACTGTTATTCGTTTCGAAAAAGGTATCAAAGTTGGTTCATTAGAAGAAGCTCGTGCGGCTCGTATTCGTATCAGCACTTCTGCTGAAAAACGTGCTTCTGCGGCTCTATCATTGGAAATCCAACGTAACCTTATCGGTTTCAATGGCTACAATGGTGGTAACAATCTAACTTATGGTTTCTTGAATGACCCATCATTACCTGCTTACGTTACTGTAGCGGCTACTGGTACAGGTAGCTCAACTTTATGGGCTAACAAATCATTCTTGCAAATCGTAGCTGACATTCGTGTTGCGGCGGCTCAATTGCAAACTCAATCTCAAGATACTATTAATCCTGAAGATGCAGAGCTTACATTAGCGTTGCCTACTGATGCTTACCAATACTTGTCAGTAACTTCTGACTTTGGTATTTCAGTACGTGATTGGTTGAACAAAACTTACGCAAAATTGCGTGTAATTTCTGCTCCTCAATTGAACTATGCTAATGGTGGTGCTAACGTGTTCTATCTTTATGCTGAATCAGTAGAAGATGGTGCAAGTGATGACAGCCGTACATGGGTACAAGTTGTTCCTGCTAAGTTCCAAGCATTAGGCGTTGAAAAACAAGCTAAAGCATACGTTGAAGATTATTCAAACGCTACTGCTGGTGTTATGCTTAAACGCCCATACGCTGTTGTACGTTATAGCGGCATCTAAAAATATAGTTTAATAGATTGTATTTTTTATATGATGTAAGATAGAAGGGCGAGGGAAACCTCGCTCTCTATTCACTCAAGGAGTTTTAAAAATGGCTAAAGTCCATGTATTTTCTACCCTAGCTAATGACCAGCTTTATCAAAACTGGTTACAAGGCGGTAACGATATGCCTATCAAAGATGTAGGTGTTCTTATTAAAGGTGGTACAGGCGTTGCTAATGACCGTTTAATCACGCCAATTGGTGTTGCAACCGAAATTGACGATGCTGATTACGAAGCATTAAAAAAGAATCCAGTTTTCCTGAAACATGAAAAAGATGGCTTTTTATCTGTTCGCACGAAAACAACAGCAGTAGAAAAAGTAGTTCCTGATATGAATTTAAAAGATAAGTCTGCACCTTTGACAGCATCAGATTATGCCAAAGATGAAGATGCACCTAAACTTAATTAAGAGCTAATTATGACTTCTCTAGTTCCTGCCTACAATGATGCTAACTTTAGATTACAGTTTCCAGCTTTTGCTGATGTGACTGATTATCCAACAGCGCAACTTGATGGGTGGTGGACTATGGGAACATCATATATAAATCCTGATAATAATTATCCATATAATTTTAAAACAAAACAGCTTCAATTAGCGTTAGATTTAATGTGCGCTCATTTAGCTCAATCATTCACAATGATTACTGCTGGCATACCAACAGTAGTTGTTCAAGGTACTGCTGAAGGTACTGTTAATGTTTCACTTACTCCACCACCTGTTAAGACCTCTTTTGGTTGGTGGTTGGCTACTACCCCATATGGCAGTCAATTACGTGCGCTATTACGTGCTGTAGCAAATGTAGGACTATATATTGGTGGTAGCCCTGAAAATTCAGCTTTTAGAAAAGCTGGTGGTATATTTTGACCGCCTTAAATCTTGATAAGATTAAAGCCACACTAGAACGTGCGCCTAAAGAATTTCAAGGCTTAGTTGCTCAAGTAGGATTTCCGTCAGGTGGTCAATATGAAGATGGTACTCCAATTGCTTCAGTTGCCGCACAAAATGAATTTGGCGCACCTGCTAAGAAAATTCCGCCTAGACCATTTATGCGCCCTACTATCAAAGAAAATAAAGATGAATGGGTAGCCATATTAAGTAAAGGCGTAGCTTCAGTAGTAGCTGGTAAGAATAATGCTTTTGATGTATTAAATGCAGTTGGTATATTAGCCGCCGCAGATATGAAAGCAAAAATAGCTACTATCTATTCACCTGCTTTAGCTCCAATGACATTAGCATTAAGGCGTGAACGTGGGAATGGTTCTACAAAGCCATTAGTTGATACAGGTGTTATGCTGGCATATCTACAAAATAGCGTAGCTAAAGAAGGCTCAGAGTTTATAGCTAAAGGTTAATGATGAAATTACGCTCATTAGTTAATGGTTACACTCAACTTACTAATCCAAATATTTTAATTAATTGGATTCAATCTACAGGCTATATTACTGATAGTGCAGGTAAAAGAACTCCTACAACTTTAACATTATCCGTTAGAGCGCAAATACAAGCTCTAAGCACGACAGATTTACAGCATACTGATGGCTTGAATATAACTGGCGTAATGCGTTCAGTTTATATGTATGGTAATGCGGCTGGTGTTGTTCGTGCTGATAACATTGGTGGAGATATTTTAATATTTCCTGAAATACCTAATGGAAGTAATCGTAATTGGCTAATTACACAAGTTGTAGAAACTTGGAGTGATTGGTGTCATGTTATAGTGACATTACAACAGGATTAATTATGGCAGTTACCATTGATATTATTGACCAAGATATTTTTAAAGCTCTAGTAGTTTTCTTTAGAACTTTTCTACCTATTGGAACTGAAGTAGTACAAGCTCAAGATAATTTGGTTGCAATGCCGAAAGGTGGATTTGTTGCTATGAATAATACTGGAATGAATAGATTATCTTTTAATGTAGATACTTATAATTCTGCATTACAGCAAAAATCTATTTTGACTCCAACAAGATATGTTGTTCAGCTTGATTTTTATGGTCCATTATCACAAATATGGGCTATGGAAACTCAGGCTTTATTTCGTGATGAATATGCAACGGATTTATTTCCTGCAAATATTCAGCCTTTATATGCTGATGACCCAGTTCAATTGCCTTTAATTGATGGAGAACAGCAATATGAGCAAAGATGGAAGTTAGAAGGTAATTTGCAATATAATCCAACATTAACCACATCTCAACAATCAATGTTAGATGTTGTAGTGGGTCTAGCACCAATAGACCAAACATTTCAACCATAGGAGATTTTTATGAGTACTATTCCTTTTTCACAAGTAGTAAATGTAGTTCCGTCAGTTTTGTCTGCTGGTGGTATTGCCGTTGATTTAAACGGATTGATGCTCACACAAAATGCCTATGCTCCTGCTGGAACAATTTTACAATTTGCAACTGCCAATGATGTATCAACTTATTTTGGCGCAACTTCTACAGAAGCGTCATTAGCTACAATTTATTTTAATGGTTATAGCATTGGTACTCAATTGCCGGGTGCTTTATTTATTGCTAACTATGCAGAAACAGCAACAGCGGCATGGGTTCGTGGTGGCAACTTATCTTCAATGACTTTAGGTCAATTGCAAGCTCTAGGTACTGGTACTTTAGCTTTTACCATTAATGGCACTCTTGTCACTTCAGGTTCAATCAGTTTAGCCGCAGTTACAAGTTTCAGCCAAGCGGCAACAGTTATTCAAGCGGCATTTACTTCACCACCATTTACAGTTACTTATGATTCTGTACCAAGTGCATTTATATTCACTACTACACTTACAGGAACAGCGGCTACGGTTAGTTTTGCAACAACTGGTGCTATGGCAACAGGCTTAATGCTAACGCAAGCTACAGGTGCAGTATTATCGCAAGGTCAAGCGGCGGCAGTTCCAGCTACTTACATGAATAGCATTATTAACCAAAATCAAAACTGGGCTACATTCTTCACAGTATGGGAATCAGTCATTGCTGAAAAAGAAGCATTTGCTACTTGGTCTAATTCTGTTTCACCTCGTTATTTGTATATCTGCCAAGATTCTGATATTAACGTATTAAATTCTGCTTCTACTAACACCTTTGGTGATTGGTTACAAGTTGGTCAAGTTGTTGGTACATTGCCAATTTACGGCAACAATACACTTTCAGCATTTGCGGCTGGTTTTGCGGCTTCATTAGACTTTACTCGCTTGAATGGTCGTGCAACATTAGACTTTAAAGAGCAGTCAGGTTTAGTAGCTTCAGTAACAACTGCTTCAAATTATGCTGGTGTAGTTGCTAATGGTTATAATTGCTACGGTGCTTATGGTTCTAATAATCCTGCTAATAACGCTTCTTGGTTTACACCGGGTTCTGTTTCAGGCAAATGGTTATGGGCTGATACTTACTTGAATCAAATTTGGTTAAATGCTAATTTACAATTAGCTTTAGTTACATTGCTTCAACAAGTTGGTTCTATTCCATACAATACGCAAGGTTATTCATTAATCAATGCGGCTTGTTTAGACCCAATCAATGCGGCAATTAATTTCGGTGCAATTCGTAAAGGTATTCAATTATCTGCGGCTCAAGCGGCTGAAGTTCAATATGCTTTAGGTTATAACGCCGCTCCAGTAATTGCTTCTCAAGGTTATGTATTGCAAATTTCACCTGCAACTGCGGTTACTCGTGCGGCTCGTCAATCTCCACCTATTACTTTGTATTATCAAGATGGTGAAAGCGTACAACAAATTACTCTTGCATCTATCGTTATTCAATAAGGGATAAATCATGGCAACAATAACCTCAGCAAATTCAGTACTAACACTCGTCATAGGTGGGCTATATGGTCCATCTAACATTCAAGGCTATGCCGTTGATGATGCCTTTGAAAGTGAATCTGTCCAACAATCAGAAGTTTTAATGGGTGTTGATGGCAGTCTTTCAGGTGGTAAAGTATGGATTCCATATAAAATGACTATTCATCTTCAAGCTGATAGTCCTAGCGTATCGGTTTTTGATAATTGGAGAGCGGCTCAAGATGCAGTAGTAGATGTATTTTTAGCTAATGGTACAATTATTTTACCATCTACAGGAAGGGCTTATAGCCTTGTTAATGGCTATTTAACTGCGGCAACTCCATTTCCTGCTGTTAAAAAGACTTTACAACCAGTAGTATATGAAATAACTTGGCAATCTATCGTAGGTTCAATAACTGGAGTTTAAAATAAATGGCTAGAAAAGAAACGACATTCGTAGCTGAAACTGGTAGAGATTTAGGTAAACAGTTTTTAATTACGGAAATGTCAGCTTCTCAGGCTGAAAACTGGGCTTTTCAGGTTATCTTAGCTGTCGGCAATGCTGGCATTGAGATACCTGAAGGTTTAGCTTCTCAGGGTATGTCAGGTTTAATGGCAATAGGATATATGAATTTACTCAAAATTCCATTTGATGCGGCAAAACCGCTTTTAGATGAAATGATGAATTGCGTTCAAATTATTCCTTCAGCTAATATTAAGCGTAAATTAGTTGAAGAAGATATTGAAGAAGTTGCAACTCGCTTACAATTAAGAAAAGCTACATGGAATTTACACATGGATTTTTTTTTAAACGAAAGCAAATTGACTTCGGAATCAGAAGCGCAGGAAACAATACAAGAAAGCTCATTGAGTATCAAGCCACAACGCAAGCAATAGCAACTGTCATATCTTCTAAATTAGCTACACTACATGAACTAGACACTATTTATGGTGTTGAGGATATGTGGATATTGATTGAAATTAATGCTATAGATAGACATAACGCATATATAATGAATCAGAAATAATTATTAAAAGAGGATAAATCTTGGCTACAGTAATCGACAGTTTACTAATTGAACTAGGCTTAGACTCCTCTAAATTCGATAAAGCGCAGAAGAAATCCGTAGATGAATTACGGAAATTTGATGAAGCTAATCAAAAAACCTCAAAAAATATTCAACGAAGTTCTAAAGAAACGGCTCTAGGATTTGAAAAAGCTCGTGATTCTTTAATCTCATTTGGTGTTGCCGCTTTCGGAGCTTCTGCTTTTGTAAGTTTTGTTAGTACAATGACTGCTGGCAATGCCGCTTTAGGTCGCAATTCACAATTACTTAGTTTATCTGCTCGTGAACTTGATGCTTGGGGTGGAGTATTAAAATCTGTTGGCGGTACTGCTGATGATTTTCAAGGCTCATTACAAGCACTTCAAGCAGGTGTAGCAGGTATTAAATTAGGTAATGCGGCAATAGAAACTCCTTTAGCTAGATTAGGTGCATTAGGTTCTGTTGATATTAATAAAGGTACGGTAGATATATTAAAACTATCCGAAGCCTTAAAGAAATTTAGAGAAACTAATGGTGAACAATTAACTTATTCTTTAGCACAACAACTAGGTATAGATAAGAATACCTTTATGGTATTGATGCAAGGTGAAGATGCGGTTCGTAAACTATATGATGCAAGCTATAAAGTTTCAGGCGTTAATGAAAAAAATACTGCTTCAGCTCAGAAATTACAAGCTCAATTTGGTGCATTGGTTAATACTTTAGGTGGCGTTAAAAATAGCATTATGGATGAAGTTTATCCAGCATTAGGGCTTCTAGCTACTGGTGCAGAAGTTGGTGCAGAAAAATTTATAGCCATTAATAAAGCAACTGATGGATGGGTATCTAATACTTTATTGCTTGGTGGTGCAATGGGTTCTCTTAATCTTGCATTGAAAGCGATTGGCGTTACTGTATCAACAGGTGCATTTGCTTTAGTGGGTAAACTATTTGGAGCGGTTGGATTATTGCTTCATAGTAAAGATGTTGGCGAAAATCAAGAAGATTTAGATGCACAGCTTTTAAGAGATTTAAAATCATCATCAGGTGGCGGTTCAAGAAGTTTTAGAAATAAAAACCCCGGTAATATGAAATATGGGGATTATGCTAAAGCACATGGAGCTACTGGTGCAGATACAGAAGGATTTGCTATATTTCCTAATATGGAAACTGGGTCATCAGCTCAGACTTCATTAATTAATCAAAAAGAACAACAAGGGCTTAATACTCTTAGAAAATTAATTTATGGGTCAGGAAATACTAAAGGATGGTTAGGAAGTGGAGCAGATTTAAAAGATGCACCAAGTTATCTTGCTGATTTAACTAAAAAAACAGGTATAAATCCTGACCAAATATTATTGCAGAATCAAACAGAAACTATTAGAAAAGCACAAGAAATGCACGAAGGTATGACAGGACCAAATGCAACTGCTCCTATGGGTTCAGCGGCAAACACTACGACTAATACTGTTGATATTCAAAACGTGAATGTGCATACTCAAGCAACAGACCCAAACATGATTGCTAATAGCATAGGTACTGCACTTAAAAACAATTCTTTAATTAATGCTGGAATAGTAGGAAATAGATAATGCCTTTAATCCCATATCCTAATATTCCTAATTTACCGGGTGTTCCACCAATACCTCGTTTACCTTATCCAATTTCAATTTTTGGTGTTGCTAAACCAAAACCAATGCCTAAACAAATTACAGGCGTTCAATGGGGATTTGTTGGAGCTACTGGTGAAAGTATTATTACTCCTGATTCATTCGTTGATTTTGAATATAGAGAAGAACGTAAAATACCAAACTATCCAATTGAAGGTGGAAGTTTTCAAAGTTACAATAAAGTAGCAATGCCATTTGATTGTCGAGTGACTATTTCATGTAATGGTAAAGGTGCTATGACTAAGGAAAATTTCCTTAGTACTTTAGAGAAGTTAATGAACTCATTAACATTAATTAGTGTAATTACACCAAATTTTACTTATGAAAATTGTAATTTAGTTCATGTAGATTATCGTAGAGAAGCCAAACAAGGTGTTTCTTTAATTATTGCTCAATTATGGTTTCAACAAGTTAGAGTTGTTCAAGTAGCTGTTCCAGTTACTACTGCTCCAAGTGCTTCAAGTCCTCAGAATAATGGACAAGTATCTCCTGTTAATCCAACAAAACAACAACAATCTCATGCTAATGCAGATATGGGTGGAATAGATTTCGGCATTAAAAATTCTAAAGGATGGGATTAATATGCAAGTCATTCCTTTAACTTCTGTTGCATCTCAATCATTTACCATTCAATTAAATGGTCAAAATTGTGCTATTAATCTTTATCAAAAAAATACAGGATTATTCTTTGATTTAACTATTGATAGTACCCCAATTGTAACTTCAATGATTTGTTTAAATGCAGTTGGATTAGTACGAGAATCCTATCTTGGATTTACAGGACAATTGCTTTTTATTGATACTCAAGGAACTGATAATCCTGACTATACAGGATTAGGTTCTCGTTATATCTTAACTTATTGGCTTCCAATATTATGAGTTTTGCTTATCGTCAGATAAATCTGCAATTCTTAGACCAAAGTGGAGAGATACTTAATCTTGAAGGATTAAGATGTTCTGCCACTATTATTAACCCCGGTGGAAATAGCGCATTTGGTCAATTGCAACTTAAAGTATATGGCATGACTTTAGCGCAAATGAATCAATATTCTAGTACAGGTGCGAATATGGTTGCGGCACAAAATCAATCTGTTACTGTTTTGGCTGGTAATCAAGGAAGTATTCTTAATCAAGTATTTTCAGGAACTATTATTTCTAGTTTTATTGATTTAAGTTCCATGCCTGATATTTCATTTACGTGTGCGGCTGTAGCAGGATATTTTAGTAAAAATGTAGCAGTAGCCGCAAATAGTTATCAAGGTTCAGTTAAAGCTGAATATATAATTGAAAATCTAACAACTCAACTTGGTAGCAATTGGACATTTAAAAATGTTAATAATACTGCCCATGCAGTTTTACAAAATCAATATTTGTCAGGTTCATTGATTGACCAAATTCAAACAGTTGCTAAACACGCCGCATTTCCATTAGTGATTGAAAATAATACAGTAAGCATTTGGTCTAATGATGGTGTTAGAGATGATGTAGTTATTAATTTAAGTCCTGAAACTGGATTGGTTGGCTATCCTTCTTATTGGGAAGCTGGATTTACAGTTAAATCAGAATTTAATCCTGTTATTACAAATGGGCGTATGGTTAATTTAACATCATCATTACCAAAAGCTAATGGGCAATTCCCAGTTCAAAATTTAACACATGAGATAAGCACTTTAACTCCTGACGGTGCTTGGTTTACAACTTCACAATTGAGTCCATCTCCCTATGTCGCAAACAACTAATGGAGTTTTAAGCAATCACGTTGCTTCAGATAATGCTTCTGAAGTGGGTCGATTGCAATTTATTATTACAAGCGCATTGTCAGGATTAAGAACTGCCATGCCTGTAAAAGTAATTTCTGTTACTAATGCTGGGGGAGTTTCTCCTATTGGTACAGTTTCAGTACAACCTATGGTAAGTGCTATTGATGGCGCAGGGCAAATATGGGCGCACGGGATAATTTATAATGTTCCTTATATGAGAATACAAGGTGGTACTAATGGGATTATTCTTGACCCTGTAGTGGGTGATATTGGGATTGCGACTGTTTGCGATAGGGATATTTCTACAGTTAAAAATTCTAGTAAAGTATCAGCACCGGGTTCTGTTCGTAAAAATGATATGTCAGATATGGTTTATCTTATGACAATCATTGGTTCAGCTCCCACACAATATGTTCAATTTAATAGTTCAGGCATAACAATTACTTCTCCAGTAAATGTAACTGTAAATGCTCCAACTGCAATCGTAAATTCTTCTACAAGTGTTACAATGAATACGCCAATTTTAAAAGTGAGTGGTGATATTATAGATAATTCAGCTACTAATACTCATTCAATGGCTCAGATGCGGTCTATTTATAATAGTCATACACATTCTGACCCACAAGGCGGTAATACTGGTACTCCAAGTAGTCCGATGTAATAAAGGTTAAAAATGACAATAATTCAAAACTCATTATTGCTTGACCAGTCACAATGGGACCTAGTATTAGATATAAATGGAAATATTGCATTAGCTGATGCGCCTTATTCTATCGCTCAAGATGTAGCTTCGGCTACTAGAACATTTTTAGGTGAATGTTGGTATGATAATAGTTTAGGATTACCTTATTGGCAAAATATTTTAGGATTATTTCCGCCTTTGCAATTTGTTAATTTACAATTAACAACGGCGGCATTTACTATTCCTAATGTAGTTTCTGTTAAAGTTACATTTACATCTTTTGAGAATCGAGTTCTTTCAGGAACACTACAAATTATTGATACTGATGGAGCAATTAACAATGTGGCATTTGGATAACCTATGACAATTAATGAATTAGCTGAATTGGTAGCTATTGAAGCTAGAGAAAAATATCACGGTGAATTTGCGAGGGCTGCATAATGTCAACTAACGTTCCTCAAATAACTTGGGTCAATGGCAGTCCAGTACTGCCTTCCGAATCTGCAATTTTAACTGGCGTACAAGCTGACATTGATACGGCTTTTGGTGGTGGCGTTAATCCTTCACTTCAAACACCTCAAGGTCAATTAGCGCAATCTGAAACGGCAATTATTGGCGATAAGAATAACGAGATTGCTTATATAGCTAATCAAGTTAATCCGTCAATGGCTTCAGGAATTTGGCAAGATGCAATTGGTGAAATTTATTTTATTCAAAGAATACCGGGTGCTGGTACAGTTGTAAATTGTACGTGTAATGGAGCTGTAGGAACAATTATTCCAGTAGGTTCAGTAGCACAAGATACAAGTGGATATTTATATTCGTCTACAACTTCTGCTACTATTCCTTCAAGTGGAAATGTTACAGTTCAATTCCAAAATCAAACGCAAGGTGCAATTGCTTGTGCTATTGGCGCATTGAATATTATTTATACTGCAATCGCTGGTTGGAATACAGTTTCAAATCCAGCAACAGGTACGGTTGGTAATTTGGTAGAAACTAGAGCGGCTTTTGAAGCTAGAAGGTCTGCGAGTGTTGCTGGAAATTCAGTTAATTCAATTCAAGCTATTTATGCAGCTGTAACACAAGTTCCAGATGTTATTGGAGCTTTCGTTACTGACAATCCTACAGGTAGTACTGTTAGTTATGGAAGCACAAGTTATTCGTTAGCGGCTCATTCTGTATGTGTGAGTGTAGCTGGCGGTACAAGTTCTGCGGTAGCTCAAGCTATTTGGGGTAAAAATTCACCGGGTTGTGCATATAACGGAAATACAACTGTGACTGTTTACGATACAACATATCCAACACCTTATCCAAGTTATTCAGTTACATATTTAATACCAACTTCCGCACCAGTTTATTTTATTGTTGAAATAAAAAATAATACTTTATTGCCATCAAATATTGTTCAATTAACACAAAATGCTGTTATTGCTTCATTTAATGGTCAAGATGGTGGGTCAGCAGTTACGATTAATTCAACTTCATATTCAGGTAGATATTATGCAAATATCAATGCAATCAATCCTAATGTTAATGTTATTGAAGTTTATCTAGGTTTAACAGCAAGTCCTTCTACATTATTAGCAGCTTTAGGAATAGACCAATTACCAACAATTACTGCATCTAATATTGTGGTGACATTAGTATGATGAGTTGGGATGAAACCTTATTAAGTCAATATGTAGATAGCCCTACGCTTGTAGGATTATTACAATCATTTAATGATGCAGTAGACCCTACTATTGATATTGCTAATTTTTATTCTAATATTTGGAATATAGCTACTGCTGTAGGAAATGGATTAGATATATGGGGTCAGATTGTTGGTGTATCTCGTTATTTACAAGTAAGTGCATCTAATTATTTAGGTTTTAAAGAAGCCTATACTGCTCCAACAGCGTCTACAGGTCCGCAACCTTTTGGGCAAGCTCCATTTGGTTCAGGAACAGCATTGACTACAACTTTTGCTTTAGCAGATGCTCAATATAGAAGATTGATTTTAGTTAAAGCGGCGGCTAATATATCCAATTTATCTATCCCATCTATTAATGCTTTGTTGCAAGCTGAATTTAGCACGAGTGATGGTATTAATCCTTATGGTTCAGCTTATGTAATTAATTCAGGAAGTATGTCATTCCAATATCATTTAACTTTTGTACCAAGTGCAGTACAAATTGCAATTATTAACAATTCAGGTGTATTTCCTAGACCTGCTGGCGTTAGCGTATCATTAACTTATTAATAGGATAAATCATGCAAAGTACCAATATACCAACCAAGATTCCATTGCCATTTGCTTATGCCGCTACTGGAAGTTATATCGCTACTATTCCAACAGCTTCTCAAATTGGGGTAACTAATGGTAAAGCATCTTTGCATGATGGATTTCCACCATTAACTTTTACGCCTATTAGTACAGGTGGCGTTCCACCTTTCGGTGCTGATTTTAATGGTATCTTAAATGAAATAACAGCAATTACACAATGGCAACAAGCTGGTGGTTTCTTTCCGTATGATTCAGCATTTTCTACTACTGTAGGTGGTTATCCTAAAGGCGCAGTTATATTAAGTAGTTCATTTAATGGTTTTTGGTTGAGTTCTACTGAAAATAATTTAACTAATCCTGATACTGGTGGTGCTGGATGGGTTGCTACTGCTTTTCAAGGATTGCAATCAATAGCTATGTCTAGTACAAGCGTGACTATGACTACTTTACAAGCGGCTTATCCAATTGTAACTATTACAGGGACATTGACTGCAAATAGTACATTAATTGTACCAAGCCAAGTAAATGAATGGATTTTCTCTAATCAAACTTCTGGAGCTTATACTTTAACCGTTAAAACTGCGGCAGGTACAGGCGTTGTTATTACTGCTGGTTCATCACAATATACTTGGAGTGATGGCACTAATGTTTACTTTGCTAATGCTTCTGCGGTAACAAGTTTTAATACTCGTACAGGTGCGATTGTTCTTAATTCAACTGATGTAACTACTGCGTTAGGATTTACGCCTTATAACGCAACTAATCCTTCTAATTATATATCTGTTGGTGTAGGAATTAATCAAACTTGGCAAGATATGTCTGCTAGTAGAGCTTATGGAGTTACTTATATAAATTCTACTTCTAGCTCAATTATGGTTTCAATCTATGGAGCAAATACAGTAGTTGATGGTTCTATACTTTTAACTATAGGTGGCGTTGCCATTTCTGAAACTATATCTGATTCTACTAATGGCATTAGTCATGGTCCAGTTTCAGGAATAGTTCC
>Ga0214216_1000285_pt1 | contig 20132 bp, 27 predicted proteins | sample TroBogypolimnion_12_FD_153054 | JGI IMG/M metagenome (GOLD analysis project Ga0214216, IMG submission 153054) | Freshwater microbial communities from Trout Bog Lake, WI - 27JUN2007 hypolimnion | ecosystem: Environmental > Aquatic > Freshwater > Lake > Hypolimnion/Profundal zone | place: Trout... | reverse complement strand
CGCTTTAAATATTTAAACTGACTTAAATATTTAGCCAGCGCTTCCAGGGACTCAGCTTGGTCAGTCCAACCAGGAACCAAAACGTATCTAATCCAAAAAGGTTTTTGACTTTGTTCACGGAATTCAATCATTTTCAAAACCGTTTCGTTACCCTGCCCAGTTAATTTTTGGCACCAAGCCGAGTCAAAATGTTTTAAATCAATTAAGGCTAAATCGGTCAGATTTAAAAGTTTTTTAGTGCTAGCAGTCAAAATCGTGCCATTAGTATCTAAAGCCGTGTGAAAATTTTTCTTTTTAACTTCAGTGAATAATTCTATGAGCGCCACCGCCTGCAAAGTCGGTTCTCCGCCAGAAACAGTCAGTCCGCCGCCACCAGTAAAATAAGGCGCCTGTTCGAAAAGCAACTGCATAATTTCTAAAGGGCTAACTTCTCGGCCACCAGCCAAACTGATAGTGTCCGGATTATGGCAATAAGCGCAAGTTAAGTTGCAGCCTTGCAAAAAAATCACCAAGCGGATGCCTGGCCCTTCATGGGTTCCAAAGGTTTCGATTGAGTGAATTTTCATTTTAAAAATTTTGGGCCAGCAAAAAGAGGCTAGGGGCCCCTTTTTTGTTCGCTGCTATTATAGCAATAATCTTTCAGCTCGGCAAGAACCGAAAAAAGTGAAATAATTGACTCGGGATTTATCCTTGACAATATTTTTATTAAATGTTAGACTTAGCAAACTAAATCTTGGATTTTTTCTTTAACAAAGTTATAATATTAATAATAAAATTAATTATTATGGAAATAATCAAAAGTTCCGAAAATCTAAATTTCGTCTTTGAGAAATTAAAAAATCTCAAATTCGCCGGCGGTCATTTTTTACCAGCGACCAAAGACAATGCCCTGTCGCTCCTGCTGCTCTATGACTTAAAGGACATCGTTAAGTCAGCCAAAGAAGGTTTAACCTTTAACGAAGAAAGACTAAGCGAAATACTGGAAGCGGATTTTATCCATAAAGTAAAAGTGGGAAAAACCGCCCAATATCTCAATTTCAAAGAAACTCTGGCCAAACCAGAGTATCTTGAACACTTTGCAATGTTGATGAGTTATTAACTATACTCACACTGTGCAAATCTGGCCCCTAAAGCTTCAATAGCTTCAGGGGTCATTTTTATTTTATCAATAATTTTTAAATCTCCTTTAAGCGTATACCAATTTAAATTTTCATCCAGAACCTTCATTGATTTTTCGGAACATTCTAAAGCGTAAATATAGCCCGAGCCTTTACCGATATAAAGATTCTCCAAGCTGGTACTAAAATAGATATTAGTATCTTTGCCGGCAAAAATACTCTGACCAACCGGTAAGTTTTCTGGTGAAACATGAAAACCGACGGCTGTTTTATAACCTTTTGATTCCCGAAATTCAACAATTTTTTTTACATGCTCCAGCGAGAATTCTTCACGAAGACTGCGGTCTCTTAATTCCTCGGGCAACAAGGCTAGCAGTTTAACTTTTTCCGCTTCATCATCAAGCGGTTTATCACCTGATTCCGGATTAGCCTCTGCGATATTTTCTTTTTTTGATTTAGCCCTAATGATAGTGTTAAAAATTTCAATTCCCATATAATTTAGTTATATCTAAATTTTAGCCTAATTAGTAAAAAATTTAAAGGGTCTTCATTTAGAAGACCCTTTTTTTCAAAAGATGTTAGTTAACATAACCTTCCGGTTATTTACCAAAAATGTTTGTTCTTTTCTGGCGCCGATTATCTGGCACCCCAGGGGACTTTCGGTACTGCAGGTGTCCGCAAACCCGCCAACGCCCTCAACGCGCATGACTTTTTTTCCGTTGTTTTCAAACGAAAATTCCACCAAGCTACCAATCTGAACAAAATCGCTGTGTACCGGATTTGGCACCGGTTCACATTCTTTTAAAATCATTTTTGCCTGCCTCAAGGTGGTCTGTAATTGCGCTTCGAGATCTAGCTCCGGTTTTGACTTGTCGCCTTCAACCAGCTTTTCTCGGCTTTCACGTTGTAAGGTTTTAAGCTCCTGTTCTAACTCCAGAACCTTTTTTTTAATGATTTGAAAAAAATCGATAGAAACTTTCTTTTTCATGGGCCCCTCCTCTCTCTTTTTTGTTAATTTAACTTCTCTTTTGGAACTACTATAATATAATATTAAAGAGATTTTGTCAATAGACAAGATTATTGAGCCTTTTTGCTCAAAAGTTGGCCACTTTTATCAATTAAAAGCTTCATCAGCCAGCCTAAGCCGACAAAAACTAATAAATATAGAGTAAGAGCCAGCCAAGCTGGCAAATATTTATATAAGAAGTCATAACGATACATCAGTGGCCAATGGAACAGATAAATTTCGTAAGAAAAAAAGCCCAGCCAGTAAAAAACTTTAATTTCTACCCGCTTGATTAGAAATAAAGCTAGAAGAGCTAAACAAGTGATAATACTGACCGTTTCTTCAATAATTGGTTTATCACCTACCCCCGAATTTTTGGCCAAATATAAAATAACGGCTAGCAGTAATAGACTAGAACCGGCTCTAAGTAAAATAGTCTGATATTTTTTAGTAATTTTTATTCGACTGAAAAATTCCTTAATTTTAAGCCAAGGAGCGGAATCATTAAAAAACCACCCCAACAAGATGCCCAAAGGAAAAGCCATTAAATGGACGCGGTAAAGATAAAAAACGTTGCTTAAAAAATAAGGCGGCCAAAGGATGATGGCCAAAGTTGCTAAATAAATTAAAATTGCTGTGAGCCAGGGCGCTTTTCTAATCAGCAGCCAAGGGAAAATCAGATAATAAATCACAATCCAGGTAAAATACCAAAAAGGCGCATTAACATCCAAATATAAATTGGCGCGGCTAAAGATGCCAAAAAAAGCCTGAATCATGTAAACCAAACCATAGTTTAAATGCAGCCAGAAAAAATCTAAAGTAAAAAAAGTAATTAGACAAATCCAAAAAGGCACATAAAGCTTAGCCAGTCTACGTTTATAAAATTGCCAAACGGAACTGGGTTTTTTAAGTGAGCTGATAATCAAGCCATAGCCTGACAACATCAAGAATAAATTGACACCGACGCCGGCCATCGTTGAAAGCGGACTGAGAAAACGGGAATCACTGACGAGCTCATAACCGACATGTGCAAAAACAATGGTCAAAATTGCCAGCCCTTTGAGTTCCTGAGAAACAGAAATCGGAAAAAAATCTTGGTCTTTACGGCGGCGGAGCGACAGCAACAGAGCCAGAAACAGAATTGTCGAAAAAATATAAGTCTGCCAGACTGGATTAGTAATTAAGACGATCATAAATTATTTGCGCCCAAAGCTGATAGCCGATAGCTGAGGGGTGGAATGAATCAACGGAATAATGGATTCCGTCATTTTTAAATAAATCTTTTATTTCTGAATTTAAATCAATATATTTTACCTGATAATTATCCGCTAAATCTTTAATTATTTGATTATAATCATCGGTTTCTTTATCAAAATAATAATTTAGCGGCGGCAAAATAACCGTCTCGGAGCCGATTCTAGGAATGTTTATTAAATATATTTTGGCTTTTGTTTCTTTCGTTAAGCGTTCTAAAATATACTGATAATTGCTCCTAAATTGGGCTTGAGAAATATGATTGTGAATATCATTAACACCAATCATCACTGTGATAACATCCGGATTAGAGGCAATAGCTGGTGATAAATAGATGTCTATCAAATCTTTAGTTTGGGCGCCGGGCTGAGAAAAGTTAACGAGAGTGACCTTTTGATTTTTTTCTGATAATTTTTCGGCTAAAAGATAAGGATAGCTTTCTTCATACTTAGCTGCCCCCACTCCCGAGGTTAAACTGTCGCCTAGAGCCGCATATTTTATTTTTGATTCCGCTGCTTGACTACCTAAAGAATAGGAATTTTGACGACTGGGCATACTTAGATTTCCGTGGCCGATTCGATAATAAATAAAAGCGTTAGCCGTATATAGATAAATGGCCAAAATAATTAATAAAATTAGAGAATAATAAAAGATAGTTCGTTTTCTCATAGATACTGTTTCATTTTACCATTAATTTTGAGAAAAATGAAAATTTTAAATTACCCCTGGAGTAAATCTTTGATTTGGCCTATACTGATTAATTATGAGAGTCCCTATTAGAAAATCGGAAAAATACACCAATCTTAAGACTGACCCCTATATTACTCAGGCTAAGTTCGACGAACTGAAAATAAAATTAGAACGGCTCATCAAGGTCAAACGCCCTCAAGAAGCCGAAGAGGTAAAGAGACTGGCTCTGATGGGTGACTTCTCGGAAAACGTCGGCTACCAAATCGCCAAGGGGCGCTTAAGAGGAATCAACCAAAGAATTATCGACATTGAAAATCTACTTAAAAGCGCTGAAATAATCTATCAAGATAAAAATAGCCAGTCGGCTCAAATCGGAAACTTTGTCACCTTAGAGCGGGCCGGCAAAGAAAAAATATACCAAATTTTAGGCTCAGAAGAAACCGATCCTAGTGCCGGAGTAATCTCCCGCAATTCCCCGCTGGGCTCGGCTTTAATTGGTAAAGCGGTCGGGGATTTTATTGAAATAAATCTCCATGATAAAATAATCAGCTACAAAATAATCAAAATAACTTAAAAGCTCCGAAAATATCGGCGCTTTTTTAACGGCTAATCAGTTTTAATTTTTCTGCTCGGTCCAGCTTTTTAATCAGGGATTCTTGCTTAGAAGCGCTAGAACGGTCGCCAAATTTTTCAAAATAAACTAAAGCCACTGGACGCCTAACGGCGGTATATTTGGCTCCCAAAGGAGACGAGTTATGTTCTTTGAGGCGGCGCTTTAAATCAACGGTGATGCCCGTATACAGAGTGCTGTCGGCACATTTTAAAATATAAACGTAATACATTAATAAGAAAAATTTAAAAATAAATCCTTGGCCCAACTGATAGTTTTTTCTTTTTTAGCTTCGCTGGTATATAACAATTGGGGTAAGGGTTCAATACTGTCACGCCACAAGTCTAGGCGGTCAGCATCCCAACAAGCCTGAATAGTTAAATCATCGCTACGGGCCGAATCAAAACAGTGATAAGAGCAAGCATAGATTAATTTATCATATTGATCGGGAGTAATATCAATAAGCTTCTGCTTATACATCTGTTCAACAATTTTGGCACTTCTTTTTCCGTGTTCTAAATCCTCATTATCATGAGTTCGACCGAGATCGTGAGTGTAGGCAAAAAGCGACAAAACTTCTTTATCGGCCCCAGTCTGATCCGCTAAATAGCAACCGATTTGCTCCACTCGAACAAAATGGCTCAGACCGTGCAGACCGTCAGTATTAATATTTAATTCATCTTTAATATACTTTAAAATTGCAACTCTATTTTTCATAATTAAAAAACATATTGGATTATTAAACCGGCCAGGACGCTAATAGCAAATAATAAGCTAATTACCTTAAAAATATCGTTTTTATCCTTATCTTCTCTAAATAAAACTAAGATCCCTAAACCGCCGCTGGCTGACAAACCAGCAATTACGGCTCCGTAAGAAATAGCCCCACCTAAGTATAGCTGGGTAATCGCTACTGAAGCCGCGCAATTAGGAATTAGACCGACTAAAGCCGCGATGAAAGGCTGCCAAAAAGTGTGCCCTAAAAGCAACAAGGCGAATTTATCGGCACCCACATAAAAAATTAAAGAGTTCAAAATAGCGGTCACCAAAAAGATAAACCAGGCAATTTTAAAAGTATGCTTAATTGGATGCCAGATGATTTCTCGATAATTAAATTTTTTAGCCGCCGAGCTGGTGCAATGCCCGCAGCACGCCGGCTCTTCCACAACGCTTTCATGATGATGGCCGCTATCATCAGCACCTTTGGCGTAGCTGTTAATATGCGCCAAAGTTTTTTGGTTAGATTTTCTAAAAAGAACATCGATTCCGTAACCGGCAATGAGCGCAATAATTAATTTGGTCATAATCAGTGGCCAAATTAAATGAATCTTATCCGGTTGCGACAGGATTACCGGTAAAGCTTCGTCCGAAGTGGAAATTAAAACTGCCAGAAAAGTACCGATGGTTACCAAGCGCTGCGTGTACAGCGCGGCGGTGACGACGGAAAAGCCGCATTGCGGAAAAATACCAGCAATCGCTCCCAAAACCGGCCCCGCCGAACCGGCCTGCTGGACTTTCTGGCGAATCAAAGTACCAAATTTATATTCAATTAATTCAATACCAATATAAATAAGCAGCAGTAGCGGCAGCATTTTAGCGGTATCGAGTAAAGCATCTAAAAAAACCTGAGTCATAATTTTAATCTTATTTGAGAGATACTAGCATAGAATTTATTTTTTTTCCAGCCTTATAATCTTCAATGATTATATCATCTTTAAAGGTCTGTTATCCAGCGGTCCGGCTTAAAAAGGTCAATCCTTGACAGTCGGTTTTATTTGCGATATACTTGATATATCAAAGATTAATCAATAACTATTATAATATGAACCAAATCAATTCTACGGTTAATTTCTTTCTAGAAATCACCAAATTTCAAACTAAACTTAGCCGCCGCTTAGATAGCGGCCTAAATGGTATCAGTCTAAATGAATTTATTATCATGCATTATTTAAGCCAAAGCCCTGAAGGCCGCATGCGCCGGATTGATTTGGCCGAAAAAGTCGGCTTAACCGCTTCCGGTATCACCCGACTGCTGCTGCCGATGGAAAAAATCGGCTTAGTCAGCCGTGAAGCTGATAGCAGCGATGCTCGTGTCAGTTATGTGGTGCTCGCTCGCGGCGGCCAGACCAAACTAAGTGAAGGTTTGGAACGTTTAGAAATATTCGGCGAAGATTTGGTGCCCACAAGTAAACTGAAGAAATTAGAAGAAGCAACCAAACTACTTATGGAGCTTAGTAAAAACATCTAACTTTAAAAAAGCGCTACCGGCCAATTGGTTGGTAGCGCTTTTTAAATTACCACTCCAAACTACCGGTCGAATATTCTTTAACCGTCGATTCGAAAAAATTGCTTTCCGTCATATTACCTTGAGTAATTTCATCCAACCACGGAAAAGGATTTTCCACATTCCATTTTTTAGACAAGCCGATCGCTTTAAATCTCAAATCGCCGACAAAATGCAAATAATTAGTCAAACTCTCTTTATTTAAGCCTAAGATTCCCTCACCGATACAAGACAGACCCCAGCTGAGCTCATGCTCAACGGCGCCTTCAATATTTTTAATAATTCGTTCTTGAAAATCAGCCGTCCACAGTTCCGGCTGCTCTTTTTTGATTGTATTAACAATATTAATAAAGAGCTTTAGATGCATATCCTCATCTCGGTTGATAAACTGGATCATCTGAGCGCTACCGGGCATTTTATTATTGCGGCGCAGGACATAAAAATTTAAGAAAGCGCTGTAAAAATAGATTCCCTCTAAAATAATATTGCCGACGCAAGCCTCTAAAAATAATTGATCATTATCAAAAGTGCCGGTACTAAAAGTCGGGTCACCGATTTTATTGATTGCTTGCAAAACATACTGATTTTTTTCATAGAGCTCTTTATCATTTTTGTACATGCCATAAATTTCATCCGGATCAAAGCCTAAAGCCTCAATCATCGTTGCATAACTATGGACATGCAAGGCCTCTTCAAAAGCCTGCCTGACAATCGCCAAGATAATTTCCGGCGAGGTAATTTGGTTGATGATATTAGTGGTCAAGTTAGCGGTCTGGATTCCATCTAAATTAGAAACAAAAGCCAGACTTCGCTTGTAAACTCGGCGTTCGCTAGCACTTAAAAAATCCGTTTTTTTCCACTGCTCAATATCTTCTTGCAGATTAACTTCTTGGGGCACCCAATTATTTTTTAGTGAAGTCCGAAAAATCTCATCGGCAAACGGATGTTTTAAAGGGGCAATTTGCATCAGTCCGTCGTCATCTCCGTTAATTACCCGCCGAAGATTTATTACCTCGGCGTTAGATAAAGTGTTCATTTTTCCAATCATTCTTCCCATATATTTTTAATTTATTTTTTAAATTATTGGCAGGCTTCGCAATCCGGGTTATTTATCAGGCAAGCTTTCGGTTCTTCTTTAACTGGTCGTTCGCTTGGCATTTCAATCGTTTTAGAAATCTGCGACGCCGCCAAAGTCCGCAGATAATAGGTCGTTTTTAAGCCGGTTTTCCAAATATCCAGATACAAGTCGCTTAACATTTTGCCGCTGCTAGTTGAAACAAAAATATTAGTCGAAGCACTTTGATCAATCCACTTCCCGCGGTAAGCGGCGGCTTTAAATATCCAAGCCGGTTCGATTTCAAAGGTTTCTAAATATTTACTCTTGATTTTTTCGGGCAAGCCATTAATACTGGCGACCGAGCCGTTAGAATATTTAATCGCCGTTAGAGTTTCTTGATTCCATAAATTTAGGGCTTTTAAATCATCCACTAAATATTTATTAATCACCAAGAAACTGCCGGACATATTTTCTTTACTATAAATATTTTTAAAGATCGGCTCCACGCAAGGCACCGCCCCAGTGATATTGGAAATGGTGGCTGTGGGCGCAATCGCTAAACAATTGGAATTCCGCATCCCTTGAATTTTTATTTTGGCGCGCAAGGCGTTCCAATCCAAAGTTTGATTCTGATTAATTGTCAGCGGTAGACCGCGCTCTGCTTCTAAAATTTTAAGCGTATCTATCGGCAATAAACCGCGGCTCCACTTGCTTCCCGGATAACTGCTATAAGTGCCGCGCTCCTTGGCTAAATCTGAACTGGCGGAATAAGCATAATAAGAGATAAGCTCCATAGAGCGATCAGCAAACTGTAAATTTTCCTCGCTGGCAAAATTAATATCTAACTGATAAAGAGCGTCATGATACCCCATCAGTCCTAAGCCGACCGGGCGATGCAAGCTATTAGAATTTTTGGCTTCGGGAATCGTATAGAAATTAACATCGATCACATTGTCGAGCATACGCAGGCCAACAGTCACGGTTTTTTTAATCAGCGCTTCATCTAAAACACCGCCGCTAACCATTTTAGCTAAATTCAAACTCGCCAGATTGCAAACCGCCACTTCATCCTTAGAACTATTTAAAGTAATTTCGGTGCATAAATTAGAATTATGAACCACACCAACGTGATCTTGCGGGGACCGCAGATTACAAGGATCTTTGAAGGTGATCCAAGGATGGCCGGTTTCATAAAGCATGGTCAGAATTTTCTTCCACAGGTCCTTGGCTAAAATTTGTCTGGCTCCGAAAATGTTAGCTTTTTCATATTCTAAATATTTCTCTTCAAAAGCCCGGCCATAAAGATCGTGTAATCCCGGTACGTCATTAGGAGAAAATAAAGTCCAAGAATCGCCGCTTAAAACCCGCTTCATAAATAAATCGGGAATCCAAACGGCAGGATGGATATCGTGGGCCCGGCGCCTTTCATCGCCGGTATTTTTTTTGAGTTCTAAGAATTCTTCAATATCGCTATGCCAAACTTCTAAATAAGCCGCGAGCGCGCCGCGTCTCTTACCGCCCTGATTGACCGCTACGGCCACGTCATTAAAGATCTTAATAAAAGGGATAATGCCCTGTGAATCGCCGTTAGTACCCTTAATCTTTGAGCCCATAGCCCGCACCGGCGTCCAATCGGTGCCAATGCCGCCAGACCATTTAGATAAGCTCGCCACGTCTGAGAAAGATTTAAAAATACCGGTTAGCGAATCTTCAACCGTATTTAAATAACAAGAACTGAGCTGGCTATAGATAGTGCCGCTGTTAAATAAAGTCGGGGTTGAAGGAATCAGTAAAAACTGAGACATCACTTCGTAAAATTCGATCGCCTTGGCTTCTTTATCGGTTTCTTTTAAAGCCAGCCCCATGGCAATTCGCATCCACATCCACTGCGGCCCTTCAAAAATCTGGCGCGGTTTAGTCGGGGTTTGTAAAAGATAGCGATCAAAAAGAGTTTGAGCGCCTAGATACTGGAAATTATTATCACGGTCGCGATTCAAGGCTTGAGCGATTTTATCCAAATCAAAATTAGCCAGTTCCGGATTCAATAATTCATACTTAATGCCTCGGGCCACATAATCTTTAAAACCTTGACGGTAACTGGGTCCTTCTAAATAATTTGCTCCCAAAATTTCTTCATGAAGATCATCAAAGAGCAAACGAGCCGCTAAGTAAGCATAGTTATAATGCCTTTCAATGAGCGAAGTGGCGGCGTTAATTAAGGCCCGCTTGAGCTCTTTAGCGCTAATTCCTTCATAAAGATTTTTTTTCATCTCTGCTAATACAGCCTCCAGCTCGACATATTTTAAGTCCTGAGCAATCAGAAGTAACTTGCTCCTAATTTTATCTTCAGAAAATTTTTCTTCACGGCCGTTATCATTAATGATTTTGAAATTTTGTTGATCAATTTCTTCTAAAACTTTCCTCTTTTCTTCTTGTCGAATTTTATCATGTTCCGAACGATAGATAATATATTTTCTGGCCACTTCGTGAGCGCCCGAGTCCATTAAAGCCTGTTCAATAATATCTTGAACCTCTTCAACGCCCAGGGGCTTTTCTAAAGCCACAAATTTTTGATTAATTATATTTTCGACCGAAGCGACTAAATCGTCCAGCGGCCATTTACCAGTTTCCCCAGTTGCTTCTATCGCCTTGCTGATTGCCATTTTTATTTTTAGAGAATCAAAGTCAGCCAAAGATCCGTTCCTTTTTGTAATTTTATAAACGATCATAAAAAAATATTAAGATTTATCAATAAATACCATAGTTAGTATTAAGTTTTATTATTATACCACAAGATATAGTGTCCGCCTAGATTAGAAAAAGGCCTAATTTTATGTAAATAAAAAATCATTCCGTGCTTGGAATGATTTTTTAAAAATTTTTTTTAAATTTTAAGAACGACTAAGATAGATTAAATATAAGGTCGCTAAATTTTGTAAAATAATCAAAGGGATGCCGATTAAAAAATACCACTTTCGGTTTTTGTGATGAAAAATAAACATACCGGCATAAACGCCTAGACTACCGAAGGCAGCAGCCATAAAGAAAAGCAAGCCCTCCGAAATTCTTTCAGCTCCCGGTTTAGCCGATTTAACCTTATCAATTAGCATCATTAAAAATGACAGCAAATTAATCACTAAGAAAAAAATTAAAAGGTAGAGTATTCTACTGTCTAAATTCATAATTATTTGGACCAGACATAATGATCGCCAAAAGGCGATTTCTTCTTCAGTGGTTTAGTTTCTGGTCTTTTACTTGGTAGCGGATAAGAAGCCGCTGGCGATATCTTCTTGGCTTTTACCTTTTTACTCTTCCCTTTAGCTTTCGGGAGATACTTCACATCTAAAATAGGCATAGATAAATTATATCTTTTTAAAAATTTTTATTCCTTTTAAACCAAAAAATAATAAAACGGCAATTAATATTTTTAAAAAATAATTGCTCTTTAAATCGAGAAAGTTCTGCGTCATCGGCGTTATCTGGCCAAAAAGCAAATGAACCAGAATACCTAAGGGTAAAGTGAGAAACAGCCAATTTACTAGCGGCACGCTAATTCTAATTTTTAAAAACATCTTGGATAAAAAAGGCGATAGCAGGTATATCCCTAAAAAAGAAACGGCTAAATCAAAAATAGCGTACCCCAAAAAACGAAATTGCCTAAGGAATTCGATGAGATTCATAACATTTTTATTTAAAGGTAAAAGTTAATTTAATTATACCTTAAAATAAACAATATCCGAAATGAATAATGATTTAGCTTTGTCTGGTTCTAGGAGTAGTCGAAGTTGAGCCCTGATTGTAACTCGCCGTTTTATTAGAAGCGGAAACAGTGGTACTGGCACTGACACCTGAAGTCGAATTATTATTTGAACTGCTGCAACCCGTTAAACCGATAGCAATGGCTAGTAATGAAGCGCCGCCCAATAATTTTTTAGATAATTTATTTGTCATTTTATTAGATTAATTTATTTAATAGTTGCTTTTTTAATACGCGATTTAAAATATTTTCTTGATGAAATTGCCGCTTACTTACTTTTAGCCATTTCAATCACCATAAAATGCGCCACCTTTAGCGCCTTAATGGCTATATTTTCCTCGACTATTTCTAAAGCATCCCTTTCTTCAAGAGTAATATCTTTTATTTGTGACCCACCTTCAATTTGAATCAGATAAGCCTGCCGGCCAATTTCAACCGGAAAGTCTATTTCTTCATTTTCATCGAGCTCTAGAACATAAATGTTAGTGTCTTGGTTTATTTTAATCGGCGCCGAACCATTCTTATTAGAAACGATGGAGAGCCACCGATGGTGCCGGTTTTCCCAATCAAAGCGATAATCGCCATAAGTCGGCGTATGTCCGGTTTTATCGGGAATAATCCAAATCTGTAAAAATCGAGCTAAGCTGTCTCCTAAATTATATTCGCTGTGATAAACACCGGTTCCGGCGCTCATATATTGCACTTGGCCACGAGTCAAAGTTTTTTCATTTCCCAAACTATCGCCGTGAGTTAGTTCGCCGCCAACAACATAGGAGATTATTTCCATATCTTGATGGGGGTGGCGACTGAAACCGGTCTTAGCTTTCACTAAATCATCATTTACTACTCTTAAGACACCAAAATTTAAATTATGTTCATTAAAGTAGTCGGCAAAAGAAAAGTGAAATAGGCTGTTTAACCAGCCTAAATCACTTTTCCCCATTTTCCGGTGGTCTATTTTTCTTAACATGTCGTTAAAACTTATTTAATTACCCTCATTCTTTGTTCGGTGGGCATAAATTCTTTAGCGTGCGGCTCGGCGAAAGGATGGCCAAAAGGCATTTGCGCTACTAGTTGCCAATTATTGGGTATTTGCCATAAACCCTTAATCTCTGACTCAATTAGGCCATTATAGTGCTGCAGAGACGCTCCCAAGCCTTCAACCGCGAAAGAGGTCCAAACTAAATACTGGAACATCCCCGAAGATTGTTGAGACCAAATAGGAAAATTATCCTTATAAGAAGCAAAGTCTTTTTGCAACGACTCAATCACTTCACTGTCCTCAAAGAAAAGAACGGTGCCGTAGGCATTTTTAAAAGAATCAATCTTTTCGGCGGTAGCTGAAAAATGTTCTTCGGAAACCACTTTTCGAAGGGACTCTTTAGTAATATCCCATAATTTATCATGCGACTCGCCAAAAAGAACCATTACCCTGGCGCTTTGTGAATTAAAGGCCGAAGGTGCGTGTTTTAAAGCTTCTTCAACTAATTCTTGAATTTTTTCGTCAGCAACTTTTATTTCTTTGTTAAGAGCATAGGAGCTTCTTCGGGCTTTTACGACCTGATAAAAATCTTTTGTCATATTGTTTTCCATATTTTTTATTATTTAATTATTTATTTAATGAAGTTAAAACCAGATTTAAATTACTGGTTACTTCTTTTTTAATTTCATCGCTAATTCCATTAAGCAATTCGTCTAAAAACTTTTCGTGTTTCGGAAATATTTTCGCAATCAGATGCTGGCCCTTAGCGGTTAAACTGACATAAAAAATCCGTTGGTCTTTTTCACACTTCTTGCGCAGCACCAGCCCCTTCTTTTGTAATTTATCCACCACGGCCGTTATCGTGCCGCTAGTTACCAGAATTTTTTCGGCCACCTTTTGCACCGGCTGATCGCCTTTATGCAGCAGCATTTCCAAAACACCAAATTCACTAATAGTCAGATTGAAGCTCTGCACATTTTTAGTAATTTCTAAAAACAGCGCATTGTAAAATCTAGCCGTTGCGATTACTAATTTTAAATTTGTCTCGCTCATAATTTTATAAATTTATCTTGATAACAAGATAACTATACAGGTTAAATATCTTGATGTCAAGATATAATAAAAGCGGGGTATTATTGAGATTTTTAATACCAAAAAACACCTTTGATTAAAAAGGTGTTTTTTTATTGGCGCGGGATGTAGGAATCGAACCCACGTCTGCTCTTTTGGAGAGAGATATGTTACCACTACACCAATCCCGCCCGATTTTTCACTTGAACTAAGTATAAATTAAAAAAAGCGCTCGGTCAATATCAAAAACGCCCGTTTCCGGGCGTTTTACTAACTAATCCAATTTATTCTTCTTCTTTTTCCTTCATCTGCTGACCACAGCAAACCAAAGTACCGCCGCCATCGTTTTCAAAACGTACCTCATTGCCACAAATTTCACAAACGTAAATTTTGTCGACTCGATTAGACATAGATTTATAATTAATAATTTTCTTCTAAAATTTCAAAATAAGCTTGCGGATGCGAGCAGGTCGGGCAAGTTAGCGGTGCTTCCTCACCTTCATAAATATGACCGCAATTAAGACATTTCCAGCGTTTTTGACCAATCTTTTTAAAGACTTCTCCGGTTTCTAAATTAACGGCCAGTTTGCGATATCTAGCCTCATGATGTTTTTCTATTTTACCGACCAAATCAAACAATAGAGCAACGTCATTATGTCCTTCTTCGCGGGCCTCAGCCGCCATTTGGGGATACATCTGAGAATTCTCATACAGCTCGCCTTCAAAAGCCGCTTTTAAATTAGCGGGTAAATCATTAATGAGCCCTAATTGTTTGGCCCAAAGCTTAGCGTGTTCTTTTTCATTTAAAGCGGTTTCCGTAAAAAAGTTAGCAATCTGTTCATAACCAGCCTTACGAGCCACCGAAGCAAAATAATCATATTTATTTCGCGCCATTGATTCCCCGGCAAAAGCTGCTTCTAAATTTTTTTTAGTTTTTTCTCCTAACATAAAATTATAAATTAATTCTTATTTTTAACTAAGTTTTTCCTTTCGGAAACGGCATCTAATTCCGTGCTAAATTCCAGACTATAAATATGTAAAATAGTAGCGGTAATCGCCACCACTAAGGGGCCCAAAACTACCCCCCAAAAACCAAACAAAATAATCCCGCCCAAAACTGCAAAAACGATAAATATCGGATTAATCTGCGCCTTGTCTTTAAGCATCCAAGCTCTAATTATATTATCAATCGTGCCAATAATCAAGAATCCCCAGGCAATGATAAAAAAGCCTTGCCAAGATTGACCCATCAGCAAATAATAAAGGCCAACCGGAACATAAAAAATCATTGATCCGACATAAGGTAAAAGTGACAGCAAGGCCACCACAACTCCGGCTAAAAAAGCCGGAAAACCGATAAAGGCAAAGCCAATCGCGCCGACCGTTCCTTGGGCAATGGCGACCACAAAAGTGGAAACCATAGTCGTATAGCTAATTTCCTTAAATTTTTTAAAAATTTCTTTATTATATTTATCTTCTAAAGGCGATAAATACATTAAATTATGCAGCATTTCTTTGCCGTCCACGAAGAAAAAGAACATCGTTAAGATAATCATGGCTAGCGACACGATAAAGTTAGTCGTTTCCATTAAAACCGAGGTAGCACCAGAAATCATCCAATTACTAGATTTCTGCAAAAAATCCAATAAGACATTTTTAACCACATCGTTATTATACTGATCTAAATCAATGCCCTCTAAATGGAGTTTGGTAAAAATTGGCGTTTTAAAAACATCCGAGAAACTATGATTATTAAAATAGGTGGTAGTGTCTGCGTAGGCCTGGACTGACTTATTGGCCGTATAAACCATAATTTTAATTGTCGGCAAGATAATAATTACCACTAAGAATAAACACATCAGTAGCGCCGCTAAATTTCGACGCCCTTTTAAAAAAATACTGAGCTTATTATAGGGTCGATAAAAAATCGTAGACAAAATAGCGGCGACAACAATTACAGTTAAAAACGGCTGAAAGACAAAATAGCACGCGACAAGCGTGATAATAACCAAGGCGATGAGGAACGGCTTGGATAAATTTTTTGGCATGATTTTAAAAATTAATACAAAATCATCCCGTAAAGATGGCGGGATGATTAGTCGCTTATTTGGTTTCTTTGTGTAAAGTATGAGTGCCGCAGGTCGGGCAATGCTTCTTCATTTCCAATCTAGCTTTGAGAGTTTTTTTGTTCTTTCTGGAGAAGTAATTCACCTTTTTGCATTCGGTGCACTCCAGCTTGATCATGTTATCGTTGGACATAGAACTTTTTAAAAACGACGCCGATCAAGGTAACGGGAAAGGCGCGTTACTTAGCTTTTAATTATCTTGACTTCTCTTAGAATATCTAATATTTAACAAAGAGTCAAGTTTGGGGCTAATTAAGCTATTTTTGACAATGAGAACAATAATGAGTCCCCCGCCCGGCAATCTTAGTTTTAGTAATGATATTAGAGCAAACTAGACAATTTTTCTGGCCGCGGCCATAGACTTTAAGTTCCGTCGAAAAATTTCCCCGCTTCCCCTTGCCATCAACATAATTGCTAAAAGTCGTGCCCCGATGCTTTATGGCTAAGGCCAAAATTCTTTTAATTTCCTGATAGATTTTACCAGCTTCAATTTTAGTAATTGACGAGGCGAGTCGCATCGGCCGGACGCCCGAAGCAAATAAAACTTCATCGACATAAATATTCCCCAAACCGGTCACTATTTTTTGGTCAAGCAAGACCGCCTTGATATTACGCCGGCGCGTCTTTAATTTAGCCATGAAGTCGCTTAAAACAAAATCGGCGCCCAAAGGCTCAGGACCATAATTTTTAAGAATAAAAGCGTCCAGTTCTTTCTGATTAACTAATTTCATGTAACCAAATTTGCGCAGATCATTAAAAAATAAATGGCTTTTATCGGCAAAGGTAATAATTACCCGTGTATATTTATTAGGTAGTTCCCCGCCGACAGCTTTCTCAAAAGAATGAGATGACAAGCTGTGACCGCCAGAAATTTTTGACTTGTCGGATAAATATATTAGCTGGCCAGTCATCTTAAGATGAGTCAGTAAATATGAATCCGGGCGCTTAAGTTGGAAGATTAGCAGTTTACCACGGCGTAAAATATCTATAAAAAAATTTCCCGACAAAATTTTGTTAAAATCTTCGGGAGAACCGCTCACCGTTTTAGGATTTAAAACAGTCACGCTTTTAATTTTTTTGTTGAGTAGCTGGGCGCGTAAATCCTGGCGCACCGTCTCAACTTCAGGCAGTTCGGGCATGATTTTATAAAAAGAGAATTAAAGCAATAATTATGGCCATTAGAATAAGTTCCACGGCAAAAATTTTTATAAAACTATAGCCCATGTTGTCCGGATCAATTAATTTCATACTCCCATTTTATCAACAAATAACAAAAAACGCTAGATAAATAAAAAAGGAAGTCTGATGTTCTAGACTTCCTTTGAAAAATTTTAAAAAAATTATTTTTCTACTTTTGTAATATCAGCAACATTGGCTCCGCCGACATCAAATATATAATCTTTACCCACGATAGATACATTACCCGCGCCAATGATAATATCTTGGCTAGGATAAATTTCTCTTAAAAAACATATCCTTTCGATAAGTGGGCGAAATGGCACTTTTATTTTTATATCAGGAACACCATCTCCTGACGTATCAGCCAATGCAACCAGGTATCCGGTAGCCTCTCTTTCCCTTGGTATTACATATTCTATTTTTGTGCCTGCAGGAATCACCACATTCTTATTAATCATTCCATGGCGACACGAAACAGTAAAAAATAAAACTAAAACTAAAACTGAATTTTTCATGATTTCTATTTTTAAATTGTTTCAACTTTTCTATATTTTTTAAGACTATTAATATATTTGATTAATTACTAAATTTGCCTTCCAATGATTGCCTGATTTAGACGAACTTGGTAGTTAACCAAATATAACCTTATTTTTTAATGGACTATTTTAATAACTAAATTATACCATTTTTGTAAATTAATGTCAATAGTAACAAAAAACGCTAGATAAAAAATCTAGCGCTATGGTGGGCCGAGCAGGATTTACCCCTTCGCGGCATAAACTTCGAACCCTTCTAAATCTACAAAAATAAAATAGCCAACCCCCAAAAAGGATTGGTTATTTTATTTTTGTGGGCCGAGCAGGATTCGAACCTGCGAAGGCGCGAGGCCAACAGATTTACAGTCTGTCCCGGTTGACCGCTTCGGTATCGACCCAAATTCACTTACTCCACTATAAATAAATTATCAGTCATTGTCAAATAAACTTTAATAAACAAAAACCTCAGCCTTGATATGGACTGAGGTGAAATTTTAATTTTTTTAAATTTTAGGAACTGGCGGTAATTCCGACGATAACAAATTTTACTAAAATGTAAGAAGTAAAGACGACGAGTAAGCCAATGATTGCCCAAATGACAATGTCGCGCCCCTTCTTCACTTGAGTGGCGTTACCCATCGAAGTCATCCAGGTAATGCCACCGTAAACGAACAAAAGTAAAGAAACTGAACCAACGAGACTTAAAACGAAAGTGATTAATTGAGCGATAAAAGCGTTAATATCGGTTACGCCAAGAGGGTTAGGGAGGGTCTGTGGAGTTGAATTACCTTGAACTGGAGATTGAGTTGAGGCCGCTTTACAGGTTCCACTAGCTTGTCCAATTTGAATACACTTGTTATTACAATTATCATTAGAACCACATGAAGCGTTAGCATCAAAACTATCCCCATTAGCACAGACGCAAGTATCGGAAGCTAAAACCAGATTACTAAACAGAAAAGAAGTAAAAACAAAAAACGCAAAAAAGGCTAATTTAAAAAATATAACTTTATGTTTCATAAACATTATTTGAATAAATACTTTTTTAGTATATCATAAATGTCTAAAAAAGGGGATAGACTATTGCAGTCTACCCCCTAAAATATCAATACCATTCAACTGTTACAGTTGAACGGCCACGGCCCTGGACGATGCCATCAAAAGTCGGCGACCCTCCAGAATCCGTTTTAAAAACATATGGTTCTTTTTTGGGTTTTAACTCTATCTTAGAGTCTCCGTTAACCAAGTTAACCGAAACACCTTGAACCATTATTTTATATTCCTGGCCTTTAGAAAAAACCACATTAGTGGCCCAGCGTTCTGCACCGGTAAACACAAAAGTTTCCGATTTAACATAAGATCCCCCATGGTTTTCAACCACCTTTGCATTCTCCACCTTTGCCTTCTCATTGATACTATTATTATAACCAATAAAATTCATTATTATAAAAATTATAATCAGTGTCACTAAGATAGCGGCCTTCATTCGACTGGGTTTTTCACCCATCGCTTTATCTAAGGCTACTAAAAGTAATAAAGCAATCGTTAATTCAGAGATGGCTTTAATGGCATAATGAAAATCAAAGAAACAAACTGCCAAATAACCAAGGACATAAAAAATTATACCCACCCCAATTCCTATGACGAAGACTGCTAGGCCGGTAAAGAATTCTTTGCTAGTCATAAAAACTTTTTCTTCTTCATTTTTTGGCTTTTCGACCACGCCATTACTAGTAGCATCATCTTCATAAGTACACAATAATCCATTATCCATAATGTCCTCCTTCTTTTATTTATTAGTAATTTTTTCCACAGCCTCTTTTAAGGCCTTCATAATCTCCGGATCCTTTAAGAGACCCAGGAAGTCTGCGGGCTTATTGCCGCCGAGAATTTTAGAGATCTTGTCCTCAAAAGCTCCGGGAATCTGATACAGGATAGTATTAGAAGTTCCTTTAGCCATTTCTTCAAGAGATCTTAAAAATTCCAAATCCGGGTTGTCTTTAATCACTTTAACCATTCTTTCTCTGGCGTCAGCTTGAGCTGCCCCCTTCTTTTGAATTATCTCAGCCTCAATAGTACCACGTTTCATAATGACATCATTTTCCGCTAGACCTTTTTCGTTGGCCACATCAGCTTCGGCATAACCTATCTGTCTAATGCTACTAGCCTCTCTAAGATTCTTGACGCGATCAGCTTCACTTTGAAGCCTGGCAGCCTCAGCTAAAGATAAGCTATTGGCTAAATCCGGATTGCAAAAATTAATGTCATCAATCATCAGCGTTGTCCTACTTAAGTCTAAAGCGAATTGGACCAGAGGGTTGTAACGCTCCATCTGATCAGCGGTTTCACCTCTTGAGACCACATTATCAAAATAATAAGTTTTATACTTATTACCGTTACTTAATGGCTTGTGTGTTAATTTGAAATACTCATACTCGGGCACAATTTTTGATAGCATATAA
>Ga0214216_1000283_pt1 | contig 20224 bp, 30 predicted proteins | sample TroBogypolimnion_12_FD_153054 | JGI IMG/M metagenome (GOLD analysis project Ga0214216, IMG submission 153054) | Freshwater microbial communities from Trout Bog Lake, WI - 27JUN2007 hypolimnion | ecosystem: Environmental > Aquatic > Freshwater > Lake > Hypolimnion/Profundal zone | place: Trout... | reverse complement strand
TAAAAGGATTGTGATTTGAAGAATCTCGAAGAATTAGAATTTTTAACATTTTGTGACTTATGCGAAGATGACTATAAGGTCATTGCACTCATGCTTAAGGCGTATGGTTCAGACGTTAAGAATGCTTATATCTTAGAAGATTTAGATAATGGGAGATATCATAAGTATTATGATTCGATAGTTCGCGCGTTAGATGATTCTTATGATCGTTTCATCACACGAAGAAATAACATCAAGATGATTGTACTACGCAATCTATCAAAGCCCACATTGAACGGATATGATATCGACAATAAAAATCTTTTTGGAGAATTATTATGATTTATTTATACAAATGTCCGCACTGTGACAATACAATAGAGATAGACAAACCAATGAGTGAAAGTTCAAGAATTGAGCATTGCGAGATATGCGAGAATATACTCGAAAGAAAATACGAGATCGGAATGATTAAAACCAATGACGGGATAAAATCGCAAGATGGCTAAACTGTTATCTTATAATGATAAATTGTTAATAATTGCTGATTATAAGACGGGGCAATATAGTCAAAGACAGTTAGCGAAGAAGCACGATGTATCAGTAGGAACAATAAGCGGGTTGACAAAAGGAGTAGATGCTTCAAATGAACACTTGACTAAGCGTTCAAAAATAGATATAATATCCGTAAAAAAAAGGATACACGTGTCAAAAATAACTGAACATATGAAAAATAAAATTATTGAAGATTTTGAAAAAGGAATATCACAAAGAGCATTGGCTATAAAAAATAATGTATCATTAGGGTCAGTTAATAAAATAGTTTCTGGTAATCATAAAACTGCAATAAATAGAAGAGGCACTAGACCTGATGGCAGTGTGTATTTAATCTATTTTAAAAACCAAAATGATATATTTTTAAAAATAGGGGTAGCTACAGACATAGGGTTAAGACTTAATAATTTACAGACTGGAAACCCATTTTATTTGATATTATTGTATAGTAGATATTTTAAAAATGCTTATACTATTGAAAGAGATATGCACAATCACTTTTCAGAATATAATTTTAATAGCGAGTGGTTTTGCGTTACAGAATCTATAATGCAAGAAATAAAGCAAAAGATTGAGAGTTTTTAATATGGCTAAACTATCCGAGCAAGATAAAAAGAATCTTATTGCAGACTGGAAAACCGGTCGATACTCTCAAAGAGACTTAGTAAATAAATATGGGGCATCAAAGGGAACAGTAGGTAACTTAACAAAGGGCATAGACCAAAAAAATGGGCATATTGTAGACGCTCAAATTACCGTGCTTACGGCAAAAGCTCTTTTACCTCCTGAAGAAATGGGCGCAATTGTACTTGTTGCCCAAGAGGAGATTTATAATAATCAGTTAGTTACTAATGCAAGTCAATTAAATTTAGTTCGTATTACTGAATATCTCAGTAATAACACAAAAGTAGAAAAGATTAATGTGGGCGATGGAGTGCAACACTTTGAAGAGATAGGGCTAGGTGCGTCTGATTTTATACAATGCCAAAATGCAATCCACAAAGCAGGGCAGTCACTTGGAGTTATAGAACAGTTTGCAAAGAATGGAGACGTAAACGTAAGCACTGCCGCGATAGCTACAACACCAATGCAAATCACAAGGCGTATCATCGATATTGATGTGGTTGATGTATGATTTAGAAATACTAACACCAAGATGGGCTATACCTCTTTTAGAACCTAGACGCTATAAGGGCGCAAAAGGCGGGAGGGGCTCAGGTAAATCTCACTTCTTTGCAGAATTAGCCGTAGAAACAATGGTATACGACAGAGATGCGCAATTTGTATGTATTCGTGAAATACAAAAATCTCTCAAATTCTCTGCTAAAAAACTTGTACTATCAAAAATAAGAAAAATGAATGTATCTCACTTATTCGATATAACAGAAACAGAGATACGGAGAAAAGACGGCGAAGGGATTATGATATTTCAAGGGATGCAAGATCATACCGCCGATTCTATAAAATCCTTAGAGGGTTTTGGGTTTGCTTGGGTAGAGGAAGCACAAAGTATATCCGCTCACTCTATGGAGCTATTGCTTCCAACGATAAGGGCTGAAAATTCGGAGATATGGTTTTCATGGAACCCTAAATTAGAAACTGATCCAGTTGAGCAGATTTTTAAAGAAGAGCATAAAAATTCTATTTGTGCATTCGTAAACTATAAGCAAAACCCTTTCATAACGCAAACAACTCTAGACGAAGCAGAAAGGCATCTTAGAACCAATCCAGACACATTTAACAACGTATGGCTCGGAGAATACCAAAAACGATCTGAGGCTTTGGTGTTTAAGGATAGATATAGAATCGCGGAGCTTGATACTTTCGGATGGCAGAACTCTTATCTCGGTATGGACTTCGGGTTTAGTCAAGACCCAAACTCGGTTACAAAAGTCTGGGTACATGAGACAATTCTATATATTGAAAATGAAGCGTATGGAATAGAGACAGAAATAAATGATCTGCACTATCTATTAGATAAGGCAGATATCGAAGCGAGAAGAAAAGTAATTCGATGTGATAGCGCACGACCTGAGACGATAAGTTATTTAAAAAATAATGGATATCCATTTTGTGAAGGAGTGCACAAAGGTAAGGGAAGCGTAGAGGATGGGATACAATTTATGAGATCTTTTGATATCGTCATTAATCCAAAATGTACAAACTTAATCAAAGAATTTGGAAGTTATTCATATAAGATCGATAAATTGAGTGGGGATATTACACCAATATTGATCGACGCTAATAATCACGGGATTGACGCAATTAGATACGCCTTAGAACCATTAACTCGAGGTGGCATAAATGTATGGTTAAATATAATTTAGCCGTTTTGCTACAATGTTAGAAATATTATTGAGGTCTTATTATGCGAAAAAATAACAACAGACGACAAAGAAATAATGTAAAGCCTACTCAATCATTTAGCGATGGCTTTAGCAATGTGGTAGGCAAGCTCGGCTTTGGGCAGGTGGATAATCAACTATCTCAAGGGTATTTCGATTTTAACTATCTCACTCAAAATCGTGTACAACTTGAAGCGGCGCATAGGGGGAATTGGATATGTCAAGCGTTAGTAGATAGAATCGCCGAAGATATGACACGCTCAGGCTTTACAATTAAGGGGACGATTGAACCAGATAGATTGAGCGAGTTTAAATCGATGATACAACGTAGAGGACTGATGCAAGACATTAGCGATGGTATTCGATGGGGGCGTCTCTTCGGAGGTGCTATTGCTTTAATGCTTATTGATGGAATGGACTACGAAAAGCCGTTTGATATCAAAAACATTAAGCAGAATAGCTTTAGAGGTCTAAGCGTATATGATAGATGGCGTTTAGTTCCTGATATGACAAACTTAATTCAATCGGGGCGAGATGTTGGACTACCTGAGTTTTACACGATTATAGATTTAAACATAAAAGTTCATCACACTTGGGTATTTAGATTCGTTGGGGATAAGCTACCACACTATCAAGCAGTGCGTGAAATGCTATGGGGAGCATCAGTACTTGAAAATGTCATAGATAGAATAGTAGCATTTGAATCTGTCTCGCTTGGAGCGGCTAATCTTATATCAAGAGCACATTTAAGAACAATCGCAGTTAAAGGGTTAAGACAAATTCTCGCGGCAGGTGGAAAGCAAGAAGAGAACTTAATCAAGCAATTTTCATATATACGAGAAATGCAAAATAATGAGGGCATAACTCTTCTAGATAGCGAGGATAACTTCCAAACTGATAGTTATTCATTCACGGGGCTTGATACTATGATGCTTCAATTCGTGCAACAAGTAGCAGGAGCAAAACGAATTCCATTACCTATTCTTTTTGGCCAAAGCCCAGCGGGATTAAATGCTACTGGCGACAGCGATACTCGAATCTATTATGATATGATATCGGCACAACAAGAGCAAAGAGTTGACGATGACTTAAAGCTTCTTTGTGTGTTCTATGCTTCACACTTTGGAGAAAGTGCGCCAGACGATATGACAATCGAATATAATCCATTGTGGCAAGTATCGCTTACAGAAAAAGCAGATATCGCGCTCAAAACTGCTCAAACTGTTTCAATGGCTTTAGCAGATGGAACAATCAATAGAGAGATTGCACTAAAAGAGCTTAGACAGTCGTCTGAGTTCACGGGCATATTCTCTAATATTACAGATGAAGACTTGGAAGAGGCAGAGAACGAAGTGCCAACTCCTGAATACAATCAGACAGAGCAAGATCCGCCCTCGTCAAGAGCCGACCTACTCAATCAAGCTAAAGATATAATCGGGGCTAAATAATGGGTGCAAAGCATCCGACAGCATTAGAGGCTGAATATTCTCGTAAGCTCAGAAAGGTAGCTAACGTAGTCGGCGATATGATAAACCATCATACTATTATCGAGAAAGACAAAGTTACGGGCCAAATTAAAATAGTTCTACACCACGGATTACAAGAGCTTTTAAAAAAGTATTCTGAGTCTATCACCCCTTTTGCTGAACGGTTAGCTATGGATATGATTAATCGTGTCGATAAGAATAATGCTAAATGGTGGAACGCAAACGCTAAAAAATTCTCGAAGCAATTACAAAGTGATAGGTTTGCATCAATGAACGGATTGATCGCAACGAAGCTACAAAATGAACAAGTAACGCTCATTAAGTCTTTACCTCTTCAAGCAGGACAACGGGCGCAAGAGTTGGCGATTAAAGCACACACAGAGGGCATGCGCGCGGCGGACATTGTGGATGAAATAAGACGGAGCGGAGATATTACGGCATCAAGAGCCAATACTATAGCACGTACAGAAATTGCAAAGGCAAACGCTACTTTCACTCGAGCTAGAGCTACATACGTAGGCGCAAATAAATATATCTGGCACACAATGAAAGACGAGAATACAAGGGACAGTCATCTGGAAATGGACGGGAAGATATGCGACTATGATAATCCTCCGACATTAAGCGATGGGAACAGTGTGAACGCTGGAGAGTTTGTTAATTGCAGATGCTACAGCGAGCCAGTGTTAAGCAAAGATTAATCAATAGTTTATAATTCTCAAAAAGGAGTTTGAGAATGACGGCATCAAATTTAAACACATTCGAACCAGAAGCGGGCGAAGATGCGGCTATGATGTTCTTTGCCGAAAAGATAACGGAAAATATAGAAGAAACACCAGAGGGCTTTTTAATATGCAGAAATGTGTCTTTAGCTCGTGTTGGACTTATGGAATATCAGAACACGGGACAGATTGAGGGCGTGAATAGTCCGACAGTTCAAATCGGACACAATGAAGAGACATTATCGAGTGAAGAAACAATCGCAAGTTTTGAGGGTAAGTCTATAACGATAGAACATCCCAACGAAATGCTCGACCCTGATAACATTTCAGAGCATACGGTCGGACATATTCAAAACGTCCATTATGACGTAGAAAGTCAAACGCTTGTGGCTGATTTAGTAATAATTACAACAGAATCCATCAGATTAGTTAAAAATGGACTTCGTGAGGTGTCGTGTGGTTATTGGGCTGACATTAAGCCTAATGGCGATGGGACTGGTACACTTATTAACGTAATGGGTAATCACTTAGCGCTTGTAGCTAATGGACGATGCGGCTCTAAATGTTCAATAAATGATAGTCAGGAGATAACAATGACAGAAAAAGAAACACTGTTTCAAAAAATCGCTGCTCTCTTTGATTCGGCTGATAAAAAAGACGATGATAAAAAAGACGATGAAAGCGTATTTGACGCAAAAGAGGCGTTTGATGGTCTTATAAAACGTATGGACGATTTAGAGGCAAAAGTTGCATCTAAAGACGATGGCGTTAAAAAAGACGATGACGAAGAGGGAGAGGAAGCCACTCCAACGAAAGAAGATCAAATCTTAGCACTACTCAACAAGCTTTTAGAGATGGAAGCGACAGAGCAAAAAGATGACGACGACGATGGCGACGACGATGGCATCAAAGATTCTATTATGATCTCGATCAACGATTCGGCTTATGCGGATGAAGCATTTAAAACACCGAGCATTTCAGAGCTTAACGCTAAGTATGCTGCACATTTCGGAGGTAAATAATGAGCTTAATGGCTTTTGTATATGGCACACCAGCAGGTGTTGTCGGTTCGGTATCTCGTCCACTTGAAACTTTTGTTGATACGGTAACTATTGACTCATCTTTTACAAATTACGGCGAGTTTGGAAGTTTTGACGCGACAACAGGCGTCTTTAAAAATGTATCTGGCTCAACTACTGCGGTAGATGGTCTTTTAGTTCGTTCGGTTCCAAATATCACGGGAACACTTGCGGCACAATTCAATCAAACAGTACCAAATTCGGTTTATGTTCAAGGTCGTATGACTAGGGGATACGCGAAAGTATTATGTACAGTTGGAACACCCGTTCGTGGTGGAGTTGTTTATGTTCGTGTTGTTGCTGATACGGGCAAAGCCATTGGAGATATCGAGGCGACAGTTGATGCAACACCTGCACACCAAATCGTAGTGGCTAACGCTGAGTGGGCTGTGAATGGAAAAGATGCGAGTAACATTGCAGAACTTTATATTAAGGGGTAATTATGGCAAATTTAGTAACTAAACCAAAATCACAAATGATGGATAGCGGGTTAAGCTTCTTCATCAATCAGTTAACAAAACTTGATCCAAAACTATATGAGCCGTTGTATGCGACCACTTATATGCGCGATCTTAAACTTCGTGAAGATATCAGCTTAGGCAATGAATCGTCTTCTTACATTTTGCATACTCTTGGTGCTGGTGGTACAATTAGCTCAGGTGGTTTACCATATATCAATAGTGGCACAACTGCTCTTAATGGTGTAGATATTGACGGACAACTTGTAACAACTCCATTACGTCCACTTGCTATGTCTCTATCTTATAGCAAACTTGAACTTATGAAAGCACAACAAGCGGGATTCAGTATTGATTCAAGCAAATTCAATGCTATCAACACTAAGTATCAGATGAGTGCGGACCAGATGGCATACATCGGGGATAAAGACTTATCAGTAACGGGTATGGTAAACTCAACAGCTGTAACAAATAGTGCAACTGTTTCAACGGGTGCAACAGGCGGATGGTCGAATAAAACTCCAGCACAAATCTTAACAGACGTTAACGAGTTGATTGAAAGCGTATGGGCGGCATCTGGTTTTGCTGTTTGTCCTGATACTATTCTATTGCCTCCCGTTCAATATGGATATATTGCGACGCAAACAGTTTCAACAGCTGGTACAGTTTCAATCTTGAAATATCTTGAAGATAACTCTATCAGTTTACGTGTAAACGGTGTATCTCTTAAAATTCTTCCTGTCAAATGGTTAGCTGGTGCTGGTGTCGTTAGTTCTTCTCCAGCTGATCGTATGGTTGCATACACTAATGATTATGATCGTATTCGTTTCCCTATGGTTCCAGTTCAAGGTTTTGAACCATCATATAGGGACCTATTCTATTCTCGTCCTTACGTGTGGGCTTTAGGTCAAACAGAAATCGTTTATCCTGAAACTATCGGTTACAGAGACGGTCTATAATGACTTATCGAGTTCTTTTCCCTTGCGTAATCGAGGGAAAGGCTCACATTGATGGGCTGGTTGAAATTGAGAAAAGAGATTGGTATGTTTTAAAGCTTATGGCTTCGAAAATGCTTGAACCCTTAGCCCCTGAATCTGATCCTGAACCGATAAACAAAATAAAGAGGCGTAGAAGATGACGTTAGATGATTTTAAAGCGATGTTCCCAGAGATAACGGGATACACAGATTCTTATATGACTCTATGGATGCAAGCCGCTATTAATATGGTTAATCCAGACAGATACGGGGAACAAGTAAATTACGCAATAGGTCTTTTAACCGCTCATTTCATCACTGCCGATGATAGTGCGCTCGTAGCTTCTGAGACTGTAGGCGGCATGAGTGTTGCATATTCTAACGGCGAAGATAACAGCCATTACAATATGACAATGTATGGACGTATGTATTACAGACTTATGATGACCTACGGCGTAGGTGGCTTAGTTGTATGATAAAAGTGAAAAAGGACATTAGCAAAAAGATATTATCTAATATAAAAGCTATGGTGACAAAATCGGTATTTGTAGGAATACCCGACGATAAAAACAATCGTGAAGGCTCTATTACAAATTCTCAAATAGCGTTTATAAATGAGTTTGGAAGCGACCATAAAAATATTCGCGCCCGTCCTTTTCTTCGTCCATCTATTGCGCAATCAAAAGAAAACATAATTAAGATTTTAAAAGACGGCTCGCTTAAAGTGTTGAGTGGCGAAGATATACACATCACGCTAGAAAAAGCAGGGATTTTTGCTTCTGCACAAGTACAGAATTTCATAGTTAGTGGTGAGGACTTTGAGCCGTTGAGTCTTAGAACTATAAACGAAAGACAGCGCAGAAGAAAACACACAACGGCTGGAAGTAAGCCATTGATAGACACGGGGCAAATGCTTAAATCTATAACCTACATCATTAAGGATAAATAATGCTAAATGTTCGAGGAAATCTTTTAAACAACTTTTTTACCGACTCCATAACCATAGAGAGGCGAACTTTTGCAATCAATGACTACGGCGAAAACTCATTTACTACCACAACGATTGACTCGATCGCATCAGTGCAACCAACGGCGGGTAAAGAGTTAGAGTTTTTACCAGACTTCGTTCTAGAGAGTGAGACAATAACTATATTTTGTCTAGATCCTTTATATTCGGAATCGGATAATGGAACGGGATATAGCGATGTAGTGACTTATGATAGTCATAGATATCAAGTAATGAAATCTAAAAAATGGAAAACGCACTATGAGGCGGTAGCAATATTGGAGGCATACAGTGAGTAATACAACGGCAACAGGTGGATATTTAGGTGTAACTTCAACGCCTATAAATATCCATCATCTTATTCACGACCAAATATGTGGAATTTTAGGAATGGGGAATACTTATGTGCGTCCAAAAAACCAACCTAATCCGCCACCGCCACCGCCATTTGGTACTGATTGGGTAGCTTTTGGAACATCACAAGTCAAAGCGCAAGGCTTCGCACACATTGATGAGAACGCAGTAAGCCGTCAAGAGAATTTTATTGTAACGGCTTCTATTTATGGAGACAGTGCAGAGTCAAACGCTCGTAATTTAAGAGATGGTTTAGAGATTAGACAAAACTGGGAACAGATGCAAGGTTTTAGCTTTGGTGGGTCAATGAGCTTTATTCGTGTACCTGAATTACACAATGGCAGATGGCTACAACGCTACGATTTGACATATGCAATAAGTCAAAACTCATCAAGCGCATACAATATACTTACAGTTGAAAGATTATCGGACGTCAGTATTGATAGTTAAACTAATTTAAGGAAAATAAAACATGGCAACTCTTCCAACCTTAGCCGTTAGTGACTTGGTATCCGTCACTGTAAACGTATCGCCTACCGCCATTGCGGGACAAAGCTTTTCAACTTTATTGATTATCGGGAACACGGGTTTTCCGTCTTCTTCAACTGATAGAGTTCGCTCATATTCAAACTTAGCGGGAGTATTGGCAGATTTTGCAAATACTACGCCTGAGTATTTAGCATCACAGCTTTATTTCGCTCAACAGCCGACTCCATCACACTTGATGATCGGTCAAAAAATAAGCGGTGATGCTTCTTGGGTAGCGGCGGTTCAGGCGTGTGCTTCAGCTTCTTCTGCTTGGTATGCTTGTATGATAGTTGGTACTGAAGTAGATGCCGATATCGTTGCAATCGCTTCTTATATTGAAGCAACGGGAACACGCATATTTGGTTATACAACAAATGAAACAACAGCATTAAGCGCAAGTGATACAACTTCAATCGCATATCAACTAAAAGCACTTTCTCTTAGTCGCACAGTCGGTCAATATTCAAGCTCAAATCCTTATGCTATCGCGGCGTTCTTTGGCGTGGCTCTTAATGTAGATTTTACTGCTAACAAATCGACTATCACGATGATGTATAAACAAGAGGTTTTAGTCGCTGCCGAAAATCTTACAGAATCACAAGCGCAGGGAGCTAAGGCAAATAACCTCAACGTGTTTGTAACTTACAACAACGGCGCAACGATTGTACAGTTTGGGACTGTGGCAGGTGGTCGTTTCTTTGATGAAGTTATGGGGTTGGATTGGTTGCAAAATGCTATTCAAACTAGCGTATTCAATTTACTATACCAAAACAAAACAAAAATCCCTCAAACTGATGCGGGTGTCGGTCAAATCATCACAACTGTAAACGGCGTTCTAGAACAAGCGGTAAGTAACGGACTAATTGCAGAGGGGCAATGGAATACAAGCGGTTTTGGTGCTTTAAGTTTGGGCGATTATTTGAAATCGGGTTACTACGTTTACGTTGCGCCTATGGCTTCTCAATCACAATCAGCCCGTGAGGCTCGTATTTGTCCTCCGGTGCAAATCGCCGTTAAAATGGCTGGTGCAATTCATACAGTTGCTATAACTGTTAATGTAAATAGATAAGGAGTTTTCAAATGGCTACATATTCATTCTTAGACGTCAATGCCTCCATTAATGGTGTTGGCGGTAACTTTCAATTAGGTTCGGGAGCTGGCACAGCCGATGAGGGTATCACGATAGATGCAATCGAGGATAAATCGACTATGACAATCGGTGCAGATGGTGCGCCAATGCACTCGCTACATGGTTCGACGGCTTCTAAAGTATCGGTTAAGCTTTTAAAAACAAGCCCCGTAAATGCTATGCTTATGAGCATGTATAACACTCAAACGTCAAGCTCAGCAAATCATGGTAAAAATACTATCACAGTATCAAACGCTCAAACGGGCGAAACGATTACTTTAACTTCAGTAGCTTTTACGAAGGTGCCAAATCTCGTCTACGGTAAAGAAGCGGGAACGAACGAATGGGCTTTTGCAGCAGGAAGAACCAGCCACCAATTAGGTAACTACTAATGGCTAGGGAATTTGAACTAAAAGGCAATCATTACTCTATTACTAAAATAGATGATGCTTTTGAGCAAACCTATCTTGCTTCACGTTTTGCGCCTATCCTTGCTAATCTTTCAGATGCGGGAATCGGCGGCATATTCGACTCAATCGGTAAACTTGATAAAGCGATTATGAAAGAAATTTATTTTGCTTTACTCGGTTGCATCAAAAGACAAACGGGTAAATCTTGGGCAAGTATCACAACAGAAGATAAACTTATGTATAGCGATATCAATATGATAGATGCTTTACTACTTGCAAAAGAGGCTTTCATGGAGAATTATGAGGTTTTTTTTCAAGACGCCGCATCAATTTTGAAAGACACGAAGAAAACAGCGGAATAAAATACGTTTCAATGCCATATGACCATGAGAACTGGGTTATACGCCCCGTCCTCGCTGGTATGTGTAGTTATGAGTCTTTGATTAATGGTAAAATACATATCGAAGATATAGCACGTATGAATGACGCTTTAGACGTGAAAGACGAAAACGAGCGGCTTATGCACGAATCAATAAATAGGGAGTAATATCATGGAGACAGAAGTTTTAAAAGAGTTTTTAGTTAAGCTTGGTTTTAACATAGATGAAAACTCGCTTAACAATTTCAACTCATCCATAATAAAAGCTTCGGCGGGTGTAATGGCTTTTGGTGTAGCCGTTACCGCAATGGCTGGCGAGATCGTTCACACAGTTCAAGAGGTAGCAAACCAATATAAGCAATTAGATTTACTTGCGAAACAGCTTAATACAACAGCGGAAGCAGTGGATGGGTTCATAGACACTGCTGGAGTAATGGGCATTAGCGAAGAGACTGCCACAGAATCACTTAAATCAATGTCAAGAGCCGTAGAAGATGCGGGAATGGGTATCGGACGTTCTAAAGTAATCTTTGAGAAACTTGGTATTTCTGTAACTGATGCAAATGGCAAAGTGCGTGGAACCATGGACGTAATGTCCGACTTACAAGTAAAAATGCAAGGAATGGGAAGAGGGGAACAGCTTAGAGTTATGGAGCGTTTAGGACTTGACCCTAAAATGCTTCTAATGTTTAACGCCTCTTTGGAAAAAACAAAATATATCGGCGGAGAACTTTCTAAGATTGATGTAGCAGCAGGTTTTAACCTTGATAAATCAATAGCAGAGTCAAAAGCTTTTAGCGCATCTTGGAAAGATATGCGGATGGAAATCAATCTTTTCAAAACTCTCTTTGATAAAATAAAAGAGGCGATAGCGGTTTATCTTATGCCGAAAATAAGAGAAGCGATTGAGAAGATTACTTCTACTATTCACGATATGCGTAACGAGGTTATGGAATTAGCCCCGAAGATAGAAGCATTTATCAAGCCACTGCTAACAATGATTTTAAATCTTGCCGACGGATTTGTAAGACTTGGTGCTAGAGGCATTAAGGTTGTAATAGACCTTGCTAAAATGCTCATTAACACTTTCTTGGAAGTAAACGAAAAGACGGATGGGCTTATCGGAATAGTAGGCGGTCTCGTTGTTGGGTGGCAACTACTAAATAAAGTTTTTCTATCTTCTCCAATCGGAAGAATCATTTTGTTAAGTGTTGCAATACTTGCTCTATATGATGACTTTCTAACCTTTAAAGAGGGCGGCGATTCCCTGATAAATTGGAATAGTGACTTTGCGCAGGGGGCTTTGGAAGTTGTTAAAGTTCTCGGCTATGTAGCGGGTGCAGTGCTGGCGGTAAAAGGCGCAATGATGGTTTATGGAGTTGCAATTAAAATGGTAACAATGTTTACGACCGTATGGCGTACCGCTCAAATGGCTTTAAACTTTATCTTATCTGCTAATCCTATTGGGTTGATAATAATTGCTATTGCGGCTCTAGGCGTAGCGGGGTATGAACTTGTGAAGCACTGGAAAGTAGTCAAAGACTTTTTTACGGGTCTGTTCTCATCAGTAGGTAAAAGCTTTGATAAAATATCAAAGATGGGTAGTGCAGTATCTGGCTTCTTTGGAAGTAACTCAACTGTATTAAAACCGAGCGATGCTAGTACGGGGTCAAGCGTGAATCAACAAACAGTCATACATGTTCACGGTAATGCTAATCCACAAGCAACAGCTCAGGCGGTAGCAACACATCAATCAAATGTGAATCAGAATCTAACACGTAACGCAACAGCGAGGGCGAGATAATGGCAAATATAATCCCACGTAGCGGACGACTAATCGGCACTATTATCCCCGACTTAGTTATTGAAGAACAGACAACAGATAGCTATGAGATAACAAGTCATCCTGTACAACAAGGCGCATCTATAAGCGACCATAAATATAAAAAGCCTATTGCCCTAAAAATGGACTTAATGTTTAGCGGAGATAATCAGGCGGAATTGGCAAATAAATATCAAAACTTACTTTTGCTTCAATCTTCATCAGACGTATTTACAGTCACAACAATGAAACGAATCTATAATAATATGCAGATTAAATCTTTGAGTGTGACGACAGATAAAACGACAGAAAACATTCTAAAGATTAGTGCAGAGTTCCAAGAGGTCATTATCGTATCAGTTCAAACTATAGATAGTTTTCCGCCAAAACAAGTGCATAAAAATTCTAAGAAAACGGCGAAGAATGATAAGAGCGGTCAAAAATCAGCGCAGGATGTAACAGACGCTAAAAATAAAAATGTGTCTTTTATGTCGAACATAGCGAAAGGGATATTATGACAATCTACACGATATCTTTAACGAATGACAATCAGCAATTTAACGTCATTCTAAACGATACTTCATATAATGTGACACTTCAATATAATGAGCTTCAAGGATGGTTTATAAATATAGCCGACATAAATCTTATTCCAATAATCAGCAACATACCGCTCACTACAGGATTAGATTTGCTTTTGCCTTTTGCCTATTTAAACTTTGGCTTTCAATTATTTGCCATAACAGATGGAAATGATTTGCCGCCGACTTATGATAATCTTGGCACTCAATCTAATATATATTTCGTGGTGCCGTAATGCAACAATGGATTAGACATTGTGGGCTTGTAATATCTGCGGGCAGTGCATCACTTGATTTATCACAACTGCGAATTACTTTCGAAATAAAACGCAGTCAAACAGAAACGCCGAATCAGGCACAAATCAAAGTATATAATCTATCGGAAGATACGGCAAATCTATTAGTTGCAGAGGGTCAAAGAGTCACTTTACAAGCGGGATACAAAGATAACTTTGGTGTAATCTTTGACGGACAATGCACACAGATTAAAAAAGGGCGCGAGGGCGGAACTGAAACTTATATAGAGATCAATGCAAGTGATGGAGATAATGCCTACAACTTTGCCTTTGTGAATACAACTTTAGCCGCTGGAAGTTCACAAGCAGACCACGTTAATGTGGTTCAGAAATCTATGGGAATAGGTCACACCCAAAAAGACACAAAGTCTAATAAGTTACCACGCGGTAAAGTAATGTTTGGCGAGGCTAAACACATAATGAGAAAATCAGCACAAGCTCACGGGCAAGATTGGTCTATTCAAGATGGCCAACTTCAAATCATCTCGAAAGATAACACACTTAAAAATCAATCAATAGTGTTGAACTCAAAAAGTGGTTTAGTAGGTGGTGCGGAACAATCCACAGACGGCATCAAGGCAAAAGCACTTTTGAATCCTATGATAAAAATCGGTGCATTAGTAATCATAGACGAAAAAGACGTAGAGTTTGCGAAAATAAAAAATACTAAAGAATCAAAAAAAGATCCCGTAAATAAAGCGCCAACTATAACACACGATGGTCAATACAAGGTTATAGAAGTAACTTATAATGGCGATACATACGGCAATGATTGGTTTTCGAGCATAGTTTGTATTGAGTCTAATGCCGTTAAGACGGGAAAAGAGGGATAATGTTAGCTAATGAAAGAATAGGAGACCCACAAGAAGCGTTTAAAAGTGGTGTTGAGGGTCACATGTATAATATCTGGACGGCTATCCCCGCCATTATAAACACAGTGGATTATGTGAATCAAACGCTTACGGCTCAACCCGCTATTCAAGCGAGTATGACAGATAAAAATCAAAAACAAACTAATGTAAATCTTCCTTTATTGGTTGATGTTCCTTTCCAGATTTATGGCGGTACTGGTTTTGTTTTTACGATGCCGAAACTAGAGGGTAGTGAATGTCTAATTGTTTTTAGTTCACGATGTATCGATGGATGGTGGCAGAGTGGCGGAGTTCAACCACAAGCAGAGGTTAGAAATCACGATTTGAGCGACGGCATGGCTATAATCGGTTTTAGAAGCCAGCCCCACAAGATATCAAATTACAACACGACTGCGCCAGAACTTAGAACGATCGACGGCGCAACGAAGATAACACTCAATAATGGGAATGTAACCATTACTGGGAATGTAATCGTAAATGGAACTATAACAGCAACGGGCGATATAACAGCAGGCAGTATTTCGCTTAAAAATCATAAACATAGCGGTGTAACAACTGGCTCAGGAATAACGGGAGTACCACAATGATATACAGACAATTAGATGATAATGGCGATTATACTTTCGGCTCTGGATTAGCAAACTATTATCATAATACACCCGATGGTGTAGCACAAGCCGTACAGACAAGATTAAAACTTTGGAGTGGCGAATGGTTTTTAGATATAACCGACGGCGTTCCGTTTATGGGCGGAATTTTAGGGAAATATACTGGGGATACAATAAATCAACTTATAGCGCAAGTGGTATTAGACACCACTGGCGTTTTGTCAATCGTATCATTCAGTGGTGTGTATAATGGCGATGATAGAAGTTATCACATAAATGCGGTTATAGACACTATCTATGGAACTGCGAATATATACGGAGCATTTTAATGGGCGCATTATCAAATTTAGACACAAGCGGTTTTTCTTATGCAGATTTTCCAACACATTTGACGTATGTGCAAGATATATTTCGAAATATTTATGGACAAGATATATACTTAGAGGCAGATAGTCAAGACGGGCAATTATGTGCCGCTTTCGCAACCGCTCTCTATGATACGAATCAAACGATGGCACAAGTCATCAACGCACTATCTCCAGTTTACGTTCAAGGCGCACAACAATCATCAGCGGTATGTCTAAATGGTATTCAAAGACTACCCGCAACAGCTTCAACGGCTACACTCACGCTCGGCGGTTCGGCTGGAACTATAATCTCAGGTGCAAGCGCGAAAGATACAAACGGGTATATTTGGGATATCGCAACTTGTACTATTGGAAGCGGTGGAACGGTCACGGCTCTTGCTACTTGCGAGACAGTCGGTGCAATTACGGCTTTACCAAATACAATCACAACGATCAATACGCCTATCTTTGGTTTTAATTCTGTGACGAATGCAAGTGCGGCGACAACAGGGCTTAATACTGAATCAGACTCAGCACTAAGACAAAGACAATTATATAGCACAGCAATATCTTCTATAACTGTTCTAGCGGGATTATATGGCGCACTTCTGGCGGTAACAAATGTAACACGCGCTAAAGTTTTGGAAAACGCAACAGCAACAACAGACTCAAACGGTTTAGTTCCTTTTTCTATTTGCGCAATTGTAGAGGGTGGAGCGACACAAGATATAATTAACACAATAGGCTTACGTAAAACTATGGGTTGTAATACAAACGGCACAACGTCAGGAACTTATACGGATGCTTACGGAATGAATACGCCTATTAAGTTTTTTATGGTTGCTTACACGCCTATTTATATCTCAATCTCAATGCATCAATACGCGGGATATACTAGCACGATAGCGACAGAGATACAAAACTCTCTTATCGCTTATATAAATAGTTTAGCGATAGGTCAAACGGTACCCTATGGCAGATTATGGACTTATGCAAATCTCTTAGGAGCGACAGACAGCTTGACTTATTCAATCACTGCTCTAACTCTTGGAACTTCTGCAAGTCCTACGGGTGTTATTGATGTACCGATTGCATTCAACTATGCATCGCAAATTACAGCTTCAAATATTGCGATTACGGCGGTGTAATATGGATTACACAACATATTTAACAAGCGAGCATCAAGTGCCGAACTTCCAATCAATCATTACGGGGCTTACTACACCACTAAATGATTTACAGAGTCTTAATATCGATCTTGATGTAAATACCGCAACGGGTAGTCTGCTTGATACAATAGGCGCGTGGGTCGGCGTTAGTAGAATATTGACACAGCCTCTTGATGTTCAATTATTATGGGATACATCAGGGAGAACTTGGGATAGTCTTTATAGTTGGGTAGCTGAGGGAACACCAATAAGTGGTATTACTGTTTTAGATGATACTACATATCGCAATATAATCAAGTTTACGATTATAAAAAATCATTACGACGGAACAAAACAAACAGCATTAACGGCTTTTTCTGCTCTATCATCTTCAGAGTTAATTGATTTTGAGGATGTTGGAAATATGTCCATCAATGTCATTTTACTTGGTTCGATTTTAGATACAATCACAATATCGCTAATAACAAATGGGTATTTAAGCTTTGCGCCGTTTGGTGTAAATGGCGGATACCTAGAAACAAGCAGAGATTCAAGCCCTATGTTTGCTTGGGGTAACAACTCTGAATATTTCGGCGGTTGGGATACATCATCTTGGGCGAATATATATAATATTTAAAGGAGTTTTTTAAATGGCTGGAACAAATAATATTTTACAGTTTGACTCAAATCAAATTAATGTGTTAAGTCAATCAAGCTATGCAACTGATGCGGACAGATTAAATGGAAACGCATATAGCACGGGTCAGGCGAGAAGTGCGCTAGTTAATAAAGCACTATTACAGACTTCTACTATGTCGGCGGCACTCGCTCAATTTATTGTGGATAATTCAGGTGCAAATGTCAATGATAGTGACTCAATCACAACAATCAAAAACAATCTTTTAACAGCGGTTGAAGCGGCGGCAGGAATCGGCGGAACTTCAACAGACCCATCAAATACTTATCAAGTAAATGGCGCAGTCAGGCATGTGAACTATTTTAGTGGTGCTTTAACGGGTGTCATCTCCATCAAAATAGCCGGACTCGTAACAGCTACAGCATCACGAGTTGATTTAGGGCTTATGAAAATCGTCATCACGCAAGATGATAGAGACCACTCGAGTGTAACTAATCCCGCATCTTACGAACTTCTCATAAAAGGAAATATGGATACTGGCATGTGGTACAATACTCAGGCTATGTGTCCCGCTACAAACTCTACAACATCATTAAATATCAGGTTTACTCGCACTACCACTGATGCCTACGTAGAAATAGGAGATATAGGGTTAGCTTGGAATTACACAACACTAGATATCTATCACGTAGCTTCTTATGTATTAACGGGGTATACGCCAACTTTCACAAGTACATTACAAAACTCATTACTTGGTACAACTGCAACAGATAGCATTATAAATGTTATTCCAAACTCAACAAAAAATGAGAATACCATACAAACTGCCGTAGCTTCTGCTTCAACTTGTACTATCGGAACTTATTTAGCTGGAGATACTGTTCATATTACTGGAACAACTACTATTACAAACTTAGGAGTTTCAACAACTGGAACTATTAGAAATGTTATTTTTGATGGGATACTTATTTTAACTTATAATGCAACTTCTCTTAATCTTCCTACAAGCGCAAATATCACTACTGCTGTAGGAGATACAGCTACATTCGTATGTACTAACGGAGCAAGCGGATATTGGACTTGTTTAGATTATCTTAGAAAAGATGGAACGCCATTAAATATTAATTTAAATAACTTATCTTATAAATCTACACCCGTATCAATAACAGCTTGGAGCTATTCAGGAACTACAACTACAACTATTACGCTAACAGTAGCAAGTCACACTTTTATAGTTGGAGATTGGATTAACGTAAACGGTTTAACAACATCTACAGCAGTAAGTACAGCTAATAACTATATTATCCCAAATGGTATTTATCAAGTTACAGCATTTACCGGAACGACTATTCAATATCAGATTATTACACCATCGGCATTAACTTTGACACCAACAGTTTCAAGTGCAACGGTTATAGGGCAGACTGCAGTTAACGGGGTAGTTGGTGGATTAGGTTTTGGTCAAACTTGGCAAGACATGACTACTTCAAGAGCTACGCAAACTACTTATACAAATTCTACTGGAAAACCTATTACGGCTTTTGTTAGTAAAAATAATGCTACTAATGGTTCTTGGTATTTTTATATAAATGGAGTATCTATCGGTGCTATCAATGGGTATGGAACATGGAATAGTGCCATGGTTATAATACCAAATGGAGCTACATATATGGCCGACAATTTTGCCGGATTAGTAAAATGGATGGAACTAAGATAATGAAACACTACATAGATGAAAATAAACAGTTATATGGAATAGGTGAAGCAACAGATATAGACGGAGACCAAAGTTTCTTAGTACAAGATACTTGGACTCTTTTAACGGATGAGGAGTTTCAAGCGATTGTTAATGCCCCCGTTCCTATTCCTGATGCTACAAACATCACAAATAAACAAGGTAGATTACAGCTTTTAGCCCTTGGGAAATACTCTGATGTTCAAACAGCTATTAATTCTTTACCTAGCCCACAAAAAGAACAAGCGCAAATAGAGTATGACTTTGCGCCAACGTGGGAAATCAACCATCCGACTTTATTAATGCTACTTGTCGCGCTAGGCATTTCCGATTCTGATGTACAAGCATTATTCAATGAGGCATCAAAACTATGAAACAATTTATAGGAGAAGTTGAACTTAAAGAAGTCGATGAAACTAATTGGAGCTTGCTAAATGATTTCTCATATGAAAACGATAAGTATCTAATCACTTGCAAGAGTGGTTTTGTGACTGATGGTTGCAGTATTCCAAAGCCGTTTTGGAGCATATTCGGAAGTCCTTTAGAGGGGGACTTATTAAGTGGGGCAATCATACATGATGGACTATACACGGCTATGACTATTCCACGTGATATATGCGATGAACTTCTTAAAGAGATGCTAGAGTTTAACGGCGTATCGGAAGAACGCACAGAGCTTATCTATGCCGCTGTTCGCATGATGGGTTCGACACATTGGAATAAAGATTCAAGTGCGCAAATAAATTTAGTTGATATAAAGGTAAAATGATG
>Ga0214216_1000246_pt1 | contig 21982 bp, 15 predicted proteins | sample TroBogypolimnion_12_FD_153054 | JGI IMG/M metagenome (GOLD analysis project Ga0214216, IMG submission 153054) | Freshwater microbial communities from Trout Bog Lake, WI - 27JUN2007 hypolimnion | ecosystem: Environmental > Aquatic > Freshwater > Lake > Hypolimnion/Profundal zone | place: Trout... | reverse complement strand
TGCAACAATCCGAAAAATATTGACGGCTCTTCTGTCCGGCAGCATACAATGTATCCTGATTGCCCAGAATCCGGCAATTTCGGAAAATACAACGGTCCCCTTCCACATGCAGTGCCACTGCCTGCCCAACTTCCCCTGCTGAATTTTCGATGGTCATGTTTTCGACTGCTATATCATCACCCAAAATCTTCAGTGAGTAGCTGCGAAAGGTTCCCATGTTCTCTTTACCTGCATAATCTCCAAAGGTAAGTACCGTATTTTCAACACTTTCTCCTACCAGTCTGATATGGGTTAGAAATGAATCGATCAGCACTTTTTCTCTATAAATGCCATTCTTAATGTGAATGATTTTGTCGATAGTTTGGAATGCCCGACACGCGCCGATAGCCTCCTGAATGGTTTTGTAATCGCCACTTCCATCCTGGGCAACTGTTACACTAAGAGTTTCCTGTGCCGCAGCATAAAAAATAACTGACAAAACAAATAAACATGATAACAATATTTGCCTTATGTGACTCATCTTCCAAAGGTTAAATTTTTAATATCTGCATATTTTGACCCATCAAAAAATTATTCAGTAAAAAGAATCTCTAGTTTACCTTGAAAACCTTGCTCAGAAAGCCCACTATGTAATCGGAAGTTTGTTCCGCCCAGGGGTGAAGCAGCCAGAATGGATGGATTTGCACATCGAATTTGTGCACTTCGGTATAAATTCCCCATTCATTCATCATACCAATCAATTCATCCTGACCAGCATGAAATCGGGAAAATCCACTGTTAAGAAACATCACCGGTACTGAATTCTTATTGGCCCAGAAAATGGCGGAGGCTTCCTTCCAGATCTCAGGCTTTTCCATGAATGAACCACCCAACCAGGCTATGTCAGGTGAATCAGGTTTCCTGTCAAGATTCAACGACATTGGCGCCATGAAGTCCACCACTCCATCAATATCAATGATGGTTTGAAGGGCACTGGAATAACCCATTACGCCCAAATTACCTTCAAACTTCTCGACACCTGGGGTCATACCCACAAGCATAGCCAATTGTCCACCCGCCGAAGTCCCTGAAATAGCTATCCGTTCAGGATCAATACCATATTTATCTGCATTCGCACGCATCCAGCGAATCGCTGCCTTTATATTGTGGACAGCTGACGGATATTTGGCTTCGAGCGAAAGCTGGTATTCAACAGCCACCGTTACAAAGCCATGTGATGCTACCACTTGAGCCATAGGCACCTCCATGGACTTATCACCGGCACGCCAACCTCCTCCATGAATCAGAATCAGAGCCGGATACTTCCCTGATTTTGCCGGACGGAAAAGGTCAACATGCAAATCGCGCTTGCCGAAGGGCGTTTCGGGCAAAGAGGCATAAACTACCTCACGAAAAGCCTGAACACCTTTGGGAAGACTATCCTTCACGGGCCGGGTGTAAGGATAATCCTTTTGTACCTGGCGGTAGACACGAGCTATTGAGAAAGTGGTATCGCGTGGAATTTGCCCAGGCAGAGTTTGAGCCATCAAGGAGGGAGAAATCCAGACGATTGCTATTGCAAAAAGTACTTTTTTTAATTTCATAGGGAGTATTTAGAAAAAACAGGCTCCCCAGTAACTGAGGAACCTGTTTTATTAAATTCATTAAACTCTAGTAATTTGGGTTCTGCACAAGATTTGGATTATTCGTCAATTGTATAGCAGGGATCGGATAGATACCTCTCCAACCATCTGATGTCGGGTTTTCGACATTCTGCTTAAAGAACCAGGTATTGGTAAAATAGGTTCCGAATCGGATCATATCCGATCTGCGCGAACTTTCCCAAATGAATTCACGTGCACGCTCTTCCTCGATTTTCGTCAGGGAAAGATCAGTCCAGGGGGTACAATTACTTCTTTGGCGCACCTGATTGACAAGAGTCAGGGCAGTTGAAGCATCCTGACCCAAACGCAACAGGGCTTCTGCCTTCATCAGCAAAACATTGGAATAACGATACATGATATAATCATTATTCGCATTGTAGCTGGTGAATGTAGCTCCTACCGGAGAATATTTCAGTACGCGGAATCCTTCGTTGTCGGCAGCTGCCATACGGGTTGGATCGACCAAGGTAATTAAATTCAATTGTACGCCACTGGTATTAGCAAGAGGAGTCACCCCATCCAAATAGAATTGAGGACCGTATTCCAAAAGTTTCAATCGGGCATCTCCGGTTTCATAACGATTCAACGCAGTTTTGTCGAAACAATAACCATTGGCTGGACCAAATCCCAAACCATATTTCTTTTGATCAAGTGCGGGTTGTGCATACAAAATGTATTGGTTGCCACCTACACCCTTGGCAGGATCTACAGAAAATGCCGAGATTACTTCCGAATTGTTTTCATTGGTAGCCAGAAAACAAGCGCCTACACTCGCTTGCAAAGCGTATTGACCAGTATTAATGACATTGTTGCACATGGTCAGGCAGTCGCTGGAATGATCTACACCAGCATAAACTTTGGCATTCAGGTATACTTCAGCCAGCGCCGTATAGACCGTCTCCTTTGTAAAGCGTGGGTAATAGGATGCTTTGGTGATAGTCGTTATGGAAGGGAGGTCAGCCGCAGCCGCAGTAAATTCATCCACCACAAACTTATAAACATCTGCACGCGAATTTGTTTTGGGCAAGTTGGTAGCATCAACTTTTGCCGCTGTAAAGATAGGCACATTGCCCCACCAATCCATGGCACGATAATAACCAAAAGCCCTTAAAGCGCGGATTTCAGCAATCATCGCCTTAAAACTATCCGCCTTTGGAGACGATTGCAAACTTGCCAATACGGCATTTGCAGCACCAATTTCCTGAAAGATGGTAGACCATGCAGTCACCATCCTGCCATTGTCTGCAGTACACTTGTGGGTCATGATCTGATCAACGCCACCATCGTACCAGCCACCACTTGCCCTGCCGGGGCAGAACAATTCGTCGGTTCCGTATTCACCTATGCGCCAGCCATCACCACCGGCCGCATAAAAATTTGCCATGAGACTATATACACCAACAACGGAAGAGAGTGCTTCGGTTTCATTCTGATAATAGGTCGTTGGCGATAATTTTCCATAGGTTACTTCATCCAGCTTGGTACAAGAAACACCGATTAAACTTGCACAGGCTACTACTATAAATATCTTGTATGTTTTCATTTTCATCATAATTTAGAATGACACATTAATTCCCAGAGAAAATGTCCTTGCTTTGGGATAACTCAAATAATCAATTCCAAGAGGTGCAGTTCCCGTACCTGATATTTCTGAATTCACTTCGGGATCCAGACCTTTGTAGCCGGTAAGGCAGAACAGGTTTTGAGCGGACACATAAGCACGTGCATTCGACAGGAATGTATTCTTTGTTTTGAAATTATAACCCAATGTCAGGTTATCCATACGCAGAAACGATCCATCTTCAATAAAGCGTGAAGAGAATACTTTTGCCTGAGTCCGGCTTACTCCACTTGTAACTGCTTCAACAAAAACATTGCGACCCGGTAAATTACTTAAATAGGCCTGATTATTTCGCGTGCAATTGTAGATATCATTGCCTTCTGTTCCGTGAAAGTTCATCGATAACGACCAATTTTTGTAACTAAAAGTCGTTTCAAATCCGTAACTTAATTTGGGCTGAGCGCAGCCAATCACTTGGCTTGCACCATTGTTGGCATATTGTTCCAACCCATTGCTGTCAAAACCGGTAAAGAGTTTGCCATAAAAAGTTCCCAATGGCTGACCGGGCATGATCAACTGTGCATAGGAACCCGACAACCCCTGTCCCTGACAAGGAGCAGTTTGCATATTTTTACCTACCCATTTGCTGTTGGACAGACTCAACACTTTATTGCTGTTGTGACTAACATTGACAACAGCGGTCCAACCGAAATCCTTGGATCGAACCAAATCGGCATTCAATGTCAATTCTATACCCGAATTGCGGACAGAACCCACATTGGCAATTTGTTTTGAAATATAGGAGGGAGATGGTACGTCAATGGAGAGTAAGAGATCGGATGTCTTTTTGCTGTACCAATCCAGGCTGCCCCGAATTCGATCCTTCAACAAACCAAAATCGACCCCTATATCCGCTTGTGCCGTTTCTTCCCATTTCAAATCCGGATTAGCATATTGTGAAGGCATAACAATTGTAATTTTTTGACCTCCCACGATATAACCACTACTGCTTGCACTAAGGGTATTGAGAGAATTGTAGTTTCCAATCTCCTGACTCCCTGTTACGCCATAACTGGTGCGCAACTTCAGATCAGAAACGACGTTACTTTTATAAAACTGTTCCTTTGAAATACGCCATGATAGGGCTGCAGAGGGAAAGAGACCCCACTTGTGATCGCTCCCAAAACGGCTTGAACCATCCCGGCGAAGCGTGGCAGTGACAAGGTATCTGTCGTCATAATTATAATTCGCACGTCCATACATTGAAATCAGCTTGTTGCATTCGGCATAGCTTGTAGGAATCTCAATTGATGTTGCAGCTTGAATGCTGTACCATTTGAATGCATCAGAAAGAAAACCGGAAGCACCCTCGTGATAACCTTCATCGTAGAAGTATTGGTAAGAATAACCGGCCATCGCATCAATGGCATGTTTACCAAATTTCTGGTTGTACTTTAAGATTGTTTCAAGTAACTTGCTGTAATCATCCAATTTCTGCATACTCACATAACCGTTGTATCCGTTGCCAAGCAGGTTGTTTTTTGAAATATAGGAGTTGCGGTCTATATTGTTTACATTATATCCACCATTCACCTGAAAGGTAAGCGGTTTGATGAAATTGTATGAAGCACTGATATTTCCAAGAAATTTTGTGCTCATCCTGTTATCAAGCAGTTCATCTGTATAGGAAACCGGGTTTACACGGTAAGGTGGCACATTGTAATAATTTCCTTTTGCATCATAAATAGGATAGGTAGGATTGAAGACATAAGCCTCATAAAGAATACTGCTACCCATTTCGCTGCCAACCGTGTTGGATACAGGCGCCTGATCTGTTGATTGCTGACCATAACTCATGTTCACATCAATCTTAAGTTTTCCATCAAGTTCTGTATGCGTAAGATTGATACGGCTGTTAAAGTTGGCAACATCAGAACCTTTGATAATACCCTGCTGATCGCTGTAACCCAAAGAAACCCGGTAGTTACTCTTTTCTCCTCCACCGGTCAGGGATACGAAATTACTGGTCGTTGCTGCAGTACGCTCAATACGGTCCTGCCAATTGGCATTGTCGCCTTTGTCATCCAATACCAATCCAAGTTTATTTACAATTGAACGATACGCGTCACCAGACAATACATCCAGTTGTTTTGACGCAGTCGAGAAGCCAGTGCTGAAATTATAATCAATTTGAGTCTTGCCTACCTTACCTCGCTTTGTCGTGATCAAAATAACACCATTCGCACCTCTCGAACCGTAGATAGCAGTGGAAGAGGCATCTTTCAAGATGTTGATTGATTCAATGTCGTTTGGGTTAAGGCTTGACAAAGGGTCGACTGGCTCTTCGTCGAAATAGTCGGTAGTGCTGCTCAATTTGGAAGAACTTACACCTGCACTTGTTGAGATAGGCACTCCATCAATTACATACAACGGTTCGTTGGAAGCTGATATTGAGGTGCCTCCACGAACACGAATCGTATTGGAACCACCAGGTTTACCAGAGTTTTGACTGATACTGACACCGGAAATCGAACCCTTCATAAGCTGCTGGGGTGTTAAGCCTGAACCTAATTGGAATCGATCACTGTTGATCGAGGCAACGGATCCGGTCAAATCACTTTTCTTCATGGTACCATAGCCAATGGCAACAACCTCTTCAATGCCAAACGAATCTTCAACAAGCACAGCATTCACTGAAGATTTACCGGCTATGGATACTTCCAGAGACTTCATTCCAACAAAAGAGAAAACCAAAGTGGCATTCTCGGAAACACTGCCGAATGAATAATTCCCATTTGAATCGGTGAGTGTACCATTTGTGGTTCCTTTTTGTACAACGGAAACACCAGGTAGCGTAGCTCCGGATGAATCAGTCACTTTTCCCGCAACTTTGTGCACTCTTTGCATGGTGACTGCCGGATCAGGCGCACCTTTTTCCTTGACAACGACATAACGGTCGATAATCTTGTATTCCAAGCCCGTATTTGACAAAACCTGATCCAAAATAACATTGATCTGGGCATCCTTCAGGTCAACAGAAACAGCCTCTTTGGATTTCACATCCTCTTTGTTGAAATAGAAATAAAACTCACTCTGATCTTCAATGTTTCTGAAGATATCGATCAGGGATGCGTTTTTTGATGATACATTTAGCTTGGTGTTCTGTGAGTAAGTCGTTGCACTCATTGCAATAAAACTTCCAAGTAACAGAATGACAGTTAGTTTCATTATTCGCATTTTTTTTGACCACGACCCTTTATCGCCGAGGATAATTCGATACATTTTCATAAATTTCGATGATTTAAATTAACAATGATGGTTTGTTTGAATCTAAAACTGCGGTGGGGATGGTACGAACATCTTCACCGTTTTTTTTGTTGTTCAATTTCTCATAGGCATTCTGCTGTTAAGTTCGTTTATAGATGATTATTTTGTCTTTCCCGTTTGCATTGATCTGATGTCTGAATGAAATGGGCGAGAGCAGTTCCAGTGCTTGCATGATCTGATCTACAGGTTTGTTTTTAAGAATTGTTCCGGTAAACCGTTTTGATTTTAACTTCTCATCCGCGAAGGAGATTTCCACATTGAACCATCTTTCCAATTTACAGGCTATCTGATCCAGACTTTCATCATCAAATACGATCTTTCCTTCTGTCCAGGCAGCATAGGAAGAGGTCTTCACTTCTTTGATGTCCAACCTTCCGGAACCCTTGTCTTTGGTAGCCATTTGTCCGGGACCTAGTTGAGCAATCTGTTTTCCGAGGCTGTCCTGAACCGCCACCTTACCCTCAACCAATGTCACTGAAGTATATGCGTCCTCTTTGTATGCCGAAAAATTGAATGAGGTACCCAATACCTCAACCTTTAAGTTGGTTGAATTGACGATAAATGGCTTGTCCGGATTCTTGGCAACTTTGAAAAAGGCCTCTCCACGAACAGTCACGGTTCGGGATTTATCACCAAAATGCTCCGGAAAGCGCAAGGTTGTTCCTGAATTCAACCAAACTTTGGTTCCATCGCTTAAGGTAAGCTGGCTCATTTGTCCGGAGGGTACCTTGATCTCGGAGAAGCGAAGTGTCTGATCAGGCGCCGGTGCCGAATGAAAATAGTTCCCGGATAAAAAGGCAAAAAGGATGATAGCCGCATATTTGAATGCAGCTCTGAACCAGCGGAGCTGATAGAAACGAATACGCTTGTCAATGGTATTCCAGGAGTCTAATCTACCACCGTCAGGAACAATCCCTGCTTTGGAAAGATCCAATTTGATTTTCTGCGCTTTCTCAAATTCAGTCAAATGCCTATTCTCTGCCATTAGCTCGTTGAATTCGACATTTTCCTGATCATTTAGCTCGCCGTGCAGCTTACCGGCAATCTTCTCCCAAAGGGAGTCCTGATGGATGTTCATTGTGGAGTCAGTTTGTACTCCTATGACGAAATTTGATGAAAAGAGGGTGACAGGCAGAGAAAGAATTAAATGAATTTTTCAAATTCCTGCTAACAGAATCCAATTTATCCCATTTCAGCCCATTGCCACAAAGGAGAAGGAATCGAGAATTTGACGTTTCAAGCAGTTTACAAACAGGTACCCGGTTTGTAGTTAATTGTCAACAATACATTGATTAATATACTTTTAACCTTTTCAGAACATCCTCTTCAAGCCATCAGTCTTTTCCCCTTGAGCATAAAAAATAACTGAAGTGATCTGGGATCCAGCTCTTCCTTCAAAAATCTGTACGCCCTCCCCATTTGGGTCTTTACCGTATTCACGGATATTTGAAGTTTCTCGGCAATTTGGGCGTAAGTAAATGATTCGAATACTGCCAATTCCAGGATACGCCTCCGTTGCTCTGGCAGTTTTTCCAGGGCATTGTAAAGGAAGGCATAGTGATCCAATTCATTTTGACTCTCCTCATCGGGGAGATCAGGAAAAGTCCCATCTATAATCTGAGTGAAAATATTTTTTTTACGCAATACATCAATCAAACCATTTCGCAACATCAGGTAGAGAAAGGCTTTCAATGAGCGATCAATCAAGAGGTCATTGCGTCTGGTCCAAAGTTTTATAAAACAATCAGAAACAATTTCTTCCAAAACAGCCGAATCATGACATACCTTTTTACCATAAAAGTAAAGCTGGTAAAAATACTTGTCGTGCAATGCCTTGATGGCAGAGGTATCCCCAAGTCTGATTTTCTCCCATATCTTAAAATCTTCCTCCATTCAAACAAAAAACTACATCCTTTTGAACATGATCAGAATAAAAATGCAATACGGATGAGACAGAGCAAAAGTATAATTTAGTATTCAGAAATAACAAATAAAATAGGCTTGATTGAATATTCTCCCCGGGCGCACCCGCTCAGCAGGTGATGCTTAACTGGATATTTTACATTGGAATGTCAACAATGACTTAATTTGTAGCCGTATAATTATGATAAGTATCAACCGCTTGTTGAAGAGCGTGAAGGATGGAAAACTATTGCAGACTGGTCCAAGTTAGGCAGGAAATTCTGACATATTTACAATCATTAAAAAAGATTTCCCTTTGCTCCCCTGCCAAAATTCTTAAATCCGGGTGTAAGACTAAACAATGAAAGGGCCTTCGGCAAGTGCCGGGAATGAAATGAAATTCAAATTTAACTTGAAACTTGCGGACCTAACGATGATTGATTGGATTAAAACATCATTTATCCCTCCGTACTATCAGGGGCATGTTGTGCAATCACAAAAAAACTTCGGGCCATCATTTGACGATGTGGAATCTGCCAGTAAAACTATCTTTTACCATTCCGGATGGAAAAAATCACTAAAAAAAGAGCGTTTCAAAATGAAACGCCCCCCCTTGCTTAACCAATTACCAATCTTAAAGCTTCTTGTACAAAGTTGTATGTCCTTCTTCATTGACCTGAACCAAAATGGTCTGGTTATTTTTTGACAGGCTAACAAAGTAGTTGCCTGAGTTGTTAAGTGATTTTCCGTAATAAACGAACACACTCTCCACGTTATAGTCCTTGTAACGCTGAACAAGGTTCACCTGAGCCTGAAATGGAAGATCGGTCCATTTCTTCAGAAAAGTTCTGCCTTCCAGTGCACCATCTTTGGTGAAATAGGCATTCACACTTTGTCCTTCCTCATCGAAGGAGGCAACATCAAAATCTTCAGTCTGGTTCCAACGAATATTTGACTGAGCTCCGAATTCGGCATGAAAACTGTTTTTAACTGCCTGACTAACATTGTCTGAATTATGGACGACAATGGTTTTGGTTTCCATATTTCCGCCTTCAGAGGTTGTACCATTTGCATATACTGGCTGGGACAATATATAGGACAGGCTGAAAACTGCAAGCAGGGATACCGGTAAAATAAATAACTTCTTCATAATAAACTGTTTTTAAAATGTTTGACAATTCTGTGTCTCTAATACTCTACAAACGTAGAAAACTGACATTCGTTCCAAAAACTTAATCGACAGATGAACTTAATTTATCGACGAATGGCTGTATTTCACCCCCCCCCCTTGGGTAAAAAAAAGCCTTCTTTGGCAGTTCATCCTGTAAAATAAGACAGAGAGACCGGGTAAAAGTACATTCCTGCCGCCTTATGAAAGAACTGAATTCAAAGCTCTCTCCACAAGATTCAAACAAAAACCCGGATGAAATAGATGAAAATCTGATTAAATAATTGCAACCGCCCTGGTGCCAATCAGAAAAGGTTTGGGCAAGGAAAAAGGAGTTAGGCTTTTATACCTTTCATCTGCAGGTTTTTCTTTGCAGCGAAGTTAAGGCATGAACCTGCAACCTCCTGTTGATAAATGAGTATTTCGGCAAGTCAGGTCTTCCAAGATACTTAGGTTCAGATTGTAGCTTTGCTAAAAAACTATGAAGCTTAAATGATGCCCAAATGTTAATAAATAATGCAGGAGTTGCCAAATCATCCATTGATTATAAAACTTGCGCAATTTTTTAATACGTTTGCCTATGCCTGAGAATCGGGGAAAAGATCGGGATGTAACGTTGCTGACAATCATGACGTACATGAACTGTTCCCATCTTTTTGAAGGTTTCTGTTCAATCATTTAACTACTATCAACATGCAAAATTCACGAAGAAAATTTCTAAAAAATCTTTCAGCAACTGCTGTGGCTGCGCCGCTTATCCTGCAATCATGCGGCTGGTCAAATTCCCAAAAGAGCAAGGTGGTCACGTTGGGCCTTATTGGGATGGGAACACAAATGCGCGGACTAATGCGCAATTTCATGGGACGTCCAGACATTCGGATTGTCGCCGTTTGTGATGTGGATACTACACGCAGGGAACATTATAAAAAAATAGCCAACGATTTTTACAAAAACGATGAGTGCAAATCTTACCCTGATTTTCGTGACATCATCAACCGCAAAGATATTGATGCCGTAGTCATTGCTACGCCGGATCACTGGCACGCCATTCCGATGCTTGCCGCACTTCGGGCAGGAAAAGATGTCTACTGTGAGAAACCACTGACACACAACATCCACGAAGCCGTCGAAGTGATGAAGGCAGTGGAGGAAAATAACAGGATCCTGCAAACAGGTTCCATGCAACGTTCGAGCAACGAGTTCCGCGTCGCATGCGAACTGGTCCAAAATGGCGTGATAGGCCAAATCAGTCATGTTGAATGCAGTTTCGGGGCACCTGGTATTCCCTGCGATCTGCCTGAAGAACAAATGGAGCCTGGATTAAATTGGGAGATGTGGTGTGGTCCCGGACCGCTTCGTCCATACAATTCGGTCCTGAGTCCGCGCGGTGTACACGACAGTTTCCCGAATTGGAGGCTTTACAAGGAGTATGGCTCCGGTGGTGTCGGCGACTGGGGAGCACACCATCTGGATATCGCCCAGTGGGGACTCGGAATGGATCACAGCGGCCCAGTGGAAGTCATTCCACCTGAGGATGAAAAGGCAACTTCCGGATGCAAATTTGTCTACCCGAACGGCATTACACTGGAGCACAAGAACGACGGCTTTGGCGTGCATTTCTTTGGTTCTAAAGGGGAGGTGAAGGTCAACAGGGGCAAATTTGTACTGATCGTTGAAGGTAAAACCATTGCCGAATTTACGGATATCCAGAAAAAGGAGAATAAAATCAAATGTGCCGACGAGGTGAAGAAAGCAGAACAGGTCTACCTTCAAAATGCAAAAATTCAACTTTACAAGAGCCAAAATCACATCAACGATTTCATGGAGTGCCTCAGGAGCCGCAAGAAGCCTATAACCAGTGAGATTGTTGGTGCCCATAGTGCCATCTGCTGCCACCTGATGAACCAGAGCTATTACCACCACGCCCGTTTTACATGGGATCCTGCCAAATATGAATTCACCGGAGGTACGGGCGACCCGAAATGGCTCACCCGTGATTACCGCACTCCCTGGATGGTTTAATTGCAATGGTATGACCTAATCTGGCATCAGGGAGAAGTCATAACTGGTATATTTCGTTTCTGATAAACATTTTCCTATACAACTTGAAATGTTGTGTGGAGTCTGCCAGTTGAATTGGCCCTAATTCAGAATATCCTGCAACAGGAGGTTATTCTTATTTGCGTTCAGTTTCGTAACTTTACATCTTTGTCTGTCAATTGGTCCTAAAATCCTTCACGCACTTAAATAAAGCACATCCGATGATTTCAAATCTTCACAAAAACCTGTCATATGCTCTGACAGCGGTTCTCGTGGTCGCCATACTCTCATCCTGTTCACATCCCGTGAAAAAGGAGGCTTCCGCCGATGCACTGGTCAGCCACATTGACTCAACGGTTAACCCCGGTCATGACTTCTTCTACTTTGCCAATGGAAAGTGGTTCAAACAAAATCCAATCCCTGCCAGCGAACAGGGCAATGGCCTCTGGCAGATGATACAGGATACCATCAACAGCCAGGTTCGTCAGGTTTGTGTGAGAGCAGGTGCCGCAAAAGGAGCTGCTCCCGGAAGTAACAAACAGAAAATCGGCGATTTTTACAATTCGGGAATGGACAGTATTTCTTTGAATAAAGAAGGTCTTTCTGCCTTGAAAACTGACCTGGACAGAATCGAAGCCGTGAAGGATTTACAGGGAATCATACGCGAAACTGCATACATTCATTCCGTCTCGGCATCCCCATTATTTGGTTTTTATGTCGGACAAGACGACAGGATCAGCAGCAAAAATGCTGTTATTCTTTGGCAATCAGGACTTAGTCTTCCAGACAGGAGTTTTTATTTCGACAAGGATGCACGGGCTGAGATGATTCGGGGAAAATTTCTAACCCATGCAACCAAAATGTTCCGGATCATGGGTTACAATGACCCTCTTGCAGAAAAAGCAGCTCAAGATCTCGTAAAATTGGAAACTTCTCTCGCCCAATCTTCCCGAAAACGGGAGGCTACGCGCGACCCGTTGAAGAATTACAATAAGCTATCTTACAAACAATTGCAGGATCTGACACCGAATATCGACTGGAAAATATTCTTCGAAAAAGCCGGATTAAATAAAATCGACACCGTGATCGTGGGTCAACCCGAATTTCTGACAACCGTCAATGGCCTGTTGAAATCATTCCCTCTCGGTGATTGGAAAAACTACCTGAAATTCCAGCTGTTACGCGGAGTCGCACGATGTCTGGACGACCAGACCTTCCAGGAGTCTTTTAACTTCTACACGACCACCTTGCGGGGTGTAAAAGAGGCAAAACCTCGGTGGGAAAGGGTTGTCGAACAGACAAATGGTTCACTGGGAGAGTTGATTGGACAGGTCTATGTCGATGAATACCTCCCGAAAGGCACAAAAGAAAAACTGGAGGAGATAGGTCAGCATATCAGGGAAGTTTATGCAGAACGCATCAAGTCGCTTGACTGGATGAGCGAAGTCACCAAAATCAAGGCCTTAAAGAAACTCAACGCAGTCATCTTCAAAGTCGGCTTCCCAGATCATTGGAAGGACCTGAGTTCGCTAAACATCCAAAAAGGCGCCTTTGTAAAAAACGTGATGCTTGCGAATCAATGGAAATTCAATTACATGATTGCCAAATACGGCAAACCTGTCGACCGGAAAGAGTGGAACATGGAACCTCAGACTTACAATGCCTATTACAATCCATCCAACAACGAAATAGTGGTACCCGGATGCAACATCCTTGTACCCGGCTATGAAGGCAGGCTGGCAGACGACGCAATTTTGTATTCGATCATTGGCGGATCTACTTTTGGACACGAAATTACACATGGATTCGACGACCAGGGATGCAAATACGATGAATTCGGAAACCTTCATAACTGGTGGACCATTCAGGACAGTATTAAATTTTATTCCAGGACGAAGATGATCGTAAGGCAGTTCAATAACTTTGTCGCCGTAGACAGCCTTCACGTCAATGGAGAGCTCACCCAGGGTGAAAATATTGCCGATCTGGGTGGGATCATCATGGGATACGAAGCATTCAAAAAGACGGCTCAATTTAAAAACAAGGAAATTATCGGCGGACTGAATCCAGATCAACGTTTCTTCCTTGGCTACGGATTGGCCTGGATGATCAATGAGAGACCGGAAGCCGTTGCCAATCAGGTTCGAAGCAATGAACATTCGCCTGCGAGATTCAGGGTACTGGGACCATTGTCTAACATGCCTGAATTTTATGCCACTTTTGGCATTAAGAAAGGAGATGCCATGTGGTCTGAAGACAGTCTGCGGGTCAAAATCTGGTAAAGGAGAACGGAACCTCAGCGACCATGTCCCATTCCACCTTGTTGGGCCAGGTGGTGGCTGAGCGGACGAATTATCCCAATGTTGCAATTAAATTATCATTGTTCAGACTTTCAGTCATTTAACTGAACTTCTATGCTCTTTTTGGGCATGAAACCAACAAATTCCGCAAATGCTGATCCTTATTCTGGCGAAAAACAACAAACACTTACAAGTCGGCCTTGTAAGTGCTTGTTGTTAAGTTGAACCCATGCCCATTCGGCGGTAGACCCCTGATCGGGAGTGGAAAGTCAGGATGATTGTTGAAAATCCCGGAGAGGTTCCTGATAATTTTTTGGAGGCGGCAATACTATCATCTTTTTAGTCTTCAGCCTTCGCGGCCCACAAGCAGGGTCCCTTTATGCCTGGTTCTGATTTATTCCGGGAATTTTATCTTAAATAATACCAATCCACAAACAACTTTGATGCCCGGCGAGACTTACTATTCCAGCCATGCAATTGTCAATTATCTAAAAGATACCTGTCTCAAAATAGATTTTGCCAGAGGAATTAGTTCCAGTTTTTCCGTTTTTTGTGTGGCTTTGTTCCGCAAATGAACGGTGACTTTCCCATCCCGAAATATGGCCTGATGGTTTCGGATGAATTCATATCTGCTTGAATCCATTGGGAAATAGGTCAAATCCTCGAATCCGGGAGCATACGTCTTCCCTTTTAGCTCGGTTGCGGCAATTGGTCTGGCATAGATCAATGCCCCGTAGCTGAAGTATTTTTCGTGGTTCAAATCCTCTTTAACCGTGGCATCTGTGTCAAACTCAATCTCAATCCGATCATTTTTAGAGCATGACCGATCAAATTCAAGAAAGCCATTTTGGAGATTGTATTTTTCGCTGGCTTTAATCGATTTTGCCCATACCGGTTTCCTGACTTTCAAGCAAAATGAAACAGGTTTTTGGGTTTCAACCCTGAAGACGAAGCGATTCTGGTAAGGGTATTCTGTAATTTCTTCAATTCTAATCGGAACATTTTGAATGGTTGTTTCCAAGACATTCGGACTTAGTACCGACGCAATGAGTGCGTTATCTCCCTCCTTAAACCAACAACTTTGGAGAAAATAGGGAGAAATTCTGCCTGCATTTGGTGCACAGCAAACAGCAACATCCTGGTGAGCGGGAGAATATTTGTATCGGGTTTGCTTACGGTCTGGTTCTACCTCTCCATTTTTCGAGCCCAGCATTTCGTAAGAATTGTCCGTTTTTAGGTAGGCAATTGATGAGTGATCGGGGTTTCGGCTTCCTTGGGCAGCATTGTAGAAAATGGTCTCAATTTCCTCCAATGCCCTAAGTTCACCACTTTTCTGAAACAAAACAGCATAACTTTCCATCAGTTCGTGGAGTGAGCAATATTCATACCCGGTATGCGTAGCATCTTCCTGTCGCCCGCCAATCCACTCATCGCCAATGGCGCCACCAGTCGGGGTAGTGCATCTATTTATCCTTTCCAGGTAGATTTGCAAAGCTTTTTTATACTTCTGACTTACAGATGAATAAGTCGCAACAATCAATGGGCGCAAATGCTCGTAAGTATGGGCACCATGGGTTTTCAGCTTGTAATCCGGATTCAAAATGCTCGGTAATTGCGCATCTGTTTCAGACGAATAGTTTTCGGAGAAATTACGGTACAAAAATGCTGCATAGTCGATGTATTTTCTGTCACCTGTCAAATGGAAAATCCGGTCCAGAACATCGGTAAATGTCAGTCCATGTGCCACACCTCCCGAGAAATCCTTTCCGGCAAAAAATGGATGAGACTTATTGACCGGGTAGTTCACCATCACATTGTTAACCGCCCGGATCAACGAATTCCATACTTTGTCATCGTGGGTACATTCGTAAAAAGCCAACAACCCACGGTATAAGGTTGTCTTCGACCACAATTCTCCATTTTCACCTGTGAAGTTATAGCGCAATTCCCTATCGTAAATGCCCAGATAACCGTCTTCATCCTGGGTAGCGAGAATCCCGTCAATATAATTTTTGACTTTTTCGATCGCCCTTTGATCATCCAGCAGGAAGGCATTTCGGATGTATCCGTCCCACCAGTTCGACTGGGTTTCGGAGTTCCACCATTTGTATTGCTCATCGCCCCCGGCATCACCCGATTTCAGGTTTCCCAAATCCTTGGTTCTGCTCAGTTTTTTCAATCGTCCAGCGCCATAAATGGGGTCGTTCATCAGCTCCGGAACCAATTGGTCGAGGTTTCCAACAAACCCGGCCATGTCCTTCATCATCTGGATTTTTAGCCACCCCGAAGGTTTGATGCATCCGAAAGGCAAGGCCCGGTATTTTTCAGACATCATTTGGTTTTGGGCTTTCACCATAAAAGAGGTAATCACAAGGGAAAACAACAACATCATTCTCAAAATGCTGTCCCTTGACACTTCTGTCGCTTTACTATTTTTTGCCATTTTTTAAAAAGTAATAAGAATTAGCTCCCTGTCACGATCCTTTCCAACAACCAATTCCCCGTTCCCGGGATTATAAAATACACTTTGACCTCCATAAACCTGCCCGATCCACGGTCCATGAGAGATCTGCCCAACCAGATCTGTTCCCACAACAGGGCAGCCAATTCGAGTCGCAGCCTTTTTCACCACTCTAACCAATTCCTGACCGTGTTGAGGCCATTCTTTCTCCGGAGCAGCCCAACCATATGGAATCAGCACTAAATCTGGCTTTTTTGAGCGTATCATGTCAAGCAGATTTTCCTTCATTGAGTCGGCACAAATCATCACACCTATCTTCCCGAATTTTGTTTGCACTACCTGAACTCCGTCACCAACGGAATAAGGAGGATTCATCAATTCCGGAAGTACGTTTATCTTTCTGTGTTTTAGCAATATGGTCCCATGGTCATCAATCAGGATGGCCGAGTCATACAATTTGATGTCCTCTTTTTCATCCAGGCCAATACAAATGTACATCTGGTATTTTTGGGCCAGCTGGCAGATCTTTTCGCTGTCGTCTCCGGGAATCGGACAGGCACGTTGGTGTGCATCCGGGTTTTCCCATCCCAGCAAACTTGATTCAGGAAATACAATCAATTCGGCTTGCTGCTCTTTTGCTTCTCTGAGCGCATTTTCAATGCGGATCAAATTTCCCGACAAATCGCCATCCATGCAAATAATCTGAGCCATGGCGATTTTTACCTGTTTATTTTTCATGTTTGAGCTGTTTAATGATGAACCACCCACCTTCACCGAAAGAAAGAGGATCCAGCAACTTGCGAGGCATATTTGTTTAATTTTCTGTATCATATATTTTTGAATGGGATCCAATCGGTTAATCATGTGCGGATTTGGTATCTGTAGCCATACTTCAAAATAACACCAGGTTCAAAAATCATCCTGGCTTATCCGCCGCATGACCTTTAGATTTTTTACCGGCGTATCCACACAGATTTCACAACCGCCCGATAAAATGAACCTCCTGCTCTTCTGACTTTTTAGAAGTGCGGATGTGATTTGAGCCAATTGATTTTCTGTTGCATTCATGATGGTCACCGGATCGATGTTTCCGCAAACTGTGACGCCGGCACCCAGTCGGAAATAGGCCTCCTCAGGGTTCACTTGCCAGTCGATGTCCAGAATATCCAGATTCAGATCTTTCAATGATGGCAGCAGGTGAGTAATATCACCGCAGATGTGCATTTTAACTTTTGCACCCAGCGATTGTATGTATTGGACCAATTCCCGATGGCGCTCTTTTACATAGGTCTCGTAAGTGTCGGCGTCAATCTGAGAACAAATGGCATCACCTATTCCAATCACATCACACCCGGCATCGATCTGAGCCCTGGCAAATGCCTTGGCAGTAACCATGCATTTGTCCAACAAAAAATTGGTGAAATCAGGATTCATCATCAGCATCATCAGCATATCACCAACTCCAACCAGGTCGCATGCTTCAGCCAACGGACCTTCAATCCAGCCAAAAACCGGAACGGTTCCTTTAAGTAATTTCTGGTACAATTCTGCTCCTTTTATGCGATCGAGTGTGCGCAATGCCTTGTAAACATCGGGATTCTGAAGTGCATGAACATCCTCAATGGTTTTGACAACCTGATTCAGACATTTCGGAACCCCCTCAGGAATGAATTCAATTTTTGCCCCAAATGCAGCTGTTTCACGGTAGGGATCAGAAATAAGTTCAACCCAATCCAGGTCGAATTCATCCATCGCTTTGATGTTGCTTTTTACCAAAACCTGGTGGTCAGAAGCAAATTCACCGTAGGTTTTTCCATGTAGCCTGGCGGCAAAATGCATCAGAATGGGTTGAAAAGGAAGATAATTTTCAACTTTATCCTTCGACAAAAAACGCAGAAATTTTTCCCTTTTATTCATTTTTTTCAATTGCTAATCGTTGATTATTTGTTGGTCATATCGAATTTCAAGTTGCCTCCGATCATAATTTGAGGATCGGTTATAAATGGGGTTTCAATCCTCGTTCCATTCAGAAAAGCTTTTTCATTGTAAATATTTTTGGAAGAAAAATTCATGGCTTCTATTGTGAAAGTCTTCCCATGCTCCAAATGCAGCGTTGCTTTTTTCAATTGCGGTGCACCCAGTACAAATTTCCTAAAAATCCGCGAGTTATTATTTGTCGGAATTGACATGAATTTGTGTATTATTACCATTATTTCTATATTTTGCAAGGAAATTTGATAATAATAACAAAATGAAGGCCCTTTTGGAACAGTATATCATGGGTATTGAAAGTTCCATATCCATCCTCGAATTAGACATGACCTGCTTCAATGGACCTTATCATTTTCATCCGGAATTAGAGCTTACCTGGATTAGAAAAGGCTCAGGGAGGCGCTATGTGGGTGGTAATGTGTCGGATTATGAACCAGACGATTTGGTTTTGGTAGGTGCCAATGTACCACATTGCTGGCAAAGCAGAAAGGAGGCGATACCACACAATGCCCAGGCTACTGTGATTCAGTTTCTCCCGAAATTTGCAGGTGATCAATTTCTGCAACTTCCTGAATTAAATTACATCCGAAATTTACTTGAAAGGGTTAATTCCGGGATTTTAATTACTGGAAATACGCAGGCGAAAATAACATCCAAAATGGTGAGATGTGCAGAATCTGATGGATTTGACAGGCTTTTGCGATTCCTCGAAATACTCGATATGGTCGCAAATTCCAAAGAAGTCGAACGTATAGATCCCTATTCTATGGCAATGACTGCATCACCAGCCGAGACGGAACGTTTTCAAAAGGTTTTTAGTTACCTGATCGGGAATTACCAGCAGGAAATCAGCCTCAAAACGGTGGCCGAAATTGCGAATCTGACTCCTACGGCATTTTGCAGGTATTTAAAGAGCATAACCCGAAAAACACTGGTGGAAATTGTGACCGAATTCAGAATCAACCAAGCCTGTCAATCTCTTCGGAGCTCTAAAAAATCGGTGAATGAAATTTGTTTTGAATGTGGCTTTGGAAATATCTCTTACTTCAATAAAACCTTTAAAGCGATGACAGAAAATACGCCACTACAGTATCGGAACTTGTTTTCGGGTCATTAAAAAAATTGGTAAATTATTTACTGCTTCGATTGGCATACTTAGGTCTGAAAAAGTGCAATAAAAATATCTGATTGAAAACAAGTTAACTTCGGGGCAGCCATTTTCATCATAAAGCCAACAGACTCCCCCAAATCCTGGCGTCTTCCTGGCGCAGAACAAAAAACATCTACAGGTTTTGTCTGTAAGTGTTTGATTTTTTGGGAGGGACAACATCGATTACTCCTTTTAAATTTAAACCAATTCACCGCCAGAAAAGCAGACTAAGTATTCAGATTCTGCCGATTCATTTGGTTTTATTAGATGCGCCGGATTAAAAAAATCATCTTTCGGCTTTAAATTTGTAGATTTGGGAATCATCTAAAATATTAACCATGTATAAAGGGAGTCTGGCACTTTTGCTTTTATTCAGCATCTTTTTTGAATTGAGCGCCCAAACTCATTTCTACGTAAAAACGCAGGAAGTGGTTGGAGCAAACCACAAATTTTGGCAGGCCGCGGGACATGATTTTTTGTTTAGTATGTGTGATGAACCTGCAGGCAAGGCTCTACTGTCCCGAATCAAAGCGTATGGCTCAGTGCGTTATTTGAGAACTCATGCAACTTTTAGCAACGATTCCAAAAAGGGTGGTCAGGTAGTTAAGTTCAATGCAAATGGCACTTACACCTACGATTTCAACAAAGTGAATAATATCTACAAATCTTATCTTGGCAATGGGATAAAACCCATTGTCGAATTTGATTTCTTCCCCGACAAGTTTGCAAAATCATTGGGAAGCGATGTTAACACAGAAGGCTTTAAAGGAAAGACTGCTGAACCTCGAAGCTGGGAAGAGTGGGAAAACTTGTTAAACGCTTTTATGACAAACCTTGAAACCACATTCGGCAAGGAAGAGCTGAAGAGCTGGTATTTTGAAGTTTGGAATGAGCCGGATGGTTGGCCTGCAGAACATTTAGATGTATTCTTTCGTCTATACGACACTTTTGCCTATGTGGTTAAATCGCACGATAAGAATTACAAAGTGGGAGGACCTGGGACATTCAACATTTTTGCGCTAAAGACATTCTTAGATCATGTTGTGGATGGAACCAATTACATTACAAAAACGAAAGGTTCACCGATAGATTTTATTTCACAACACATTTATGGTTTATCAGGAGGATGGTTGGCTTTGCCTCCCAGTATAACTCCACAAGTTAGCAGATTTTCCCAGGAAGTATTGTGGATTCAACGACTTCTATCCAACTACAAAGGATTGGATAATGTTGAATTTCATCTGAACGAATGGGGTGTTTGCTCGAATTTTAACCGGGAAGTAAAGGATTTTCCACAACTGGAATACAGAAACAATGAATTCTCGCCACTTTTTATGGTGAAGTTGGTTGATTGTCTATTTACGATTGAAACCAACTACAAACTAAAGACCTCCCTGATGTTGTATTGGGGCTTTGCCGGTGAAGATGCAAAGGACGTCATGTTTATCGGTAACAGAGAGCTGACTACCGGAGGAAATACGCCAAAACCAATCCTGACGGGCTTCGAGTTCCTTTCCAAGTTAGCATCCAACCGGGTGAAAGTGATTGGAAACACTCCTGGAGAAAGGCTTGGGATCATTCCGACATCAGACAATGAAAAGACAGCAATTCTGCTTTACAATTTCAATGAAACTGACGATGATTTGGATCGCTCCGACAAAATCTTACTGACGGTTGAAGGCTTGAAAGCAAATCAGACGTATCAAATCGAAGAGTTTCTGATGGACAGGAAAGAAAACAATAGTTATAGCAAGTGGAAAGCTATTGGTTCACCGGCTAACCCAGCCGAATTGCCTTTAAATTGGAAGACGGTTGTCTCGAAGCTTGAGAGTTCTGCTCATTCAAGTAACACCTTGGAAAACGGAATATTAACCCTGGACTATTCGCTTCAGAGACACAGCATGATGCTTTTGATGATTACTACAAAATAACACGCTATTACCTTTTGGTTTTAACAGAGTGTAAATTGTGTAAAATGATTGAGTGAAAGGTTTAGCCCATCTTGAGTTTCCACTGGATGATACTGGTTCGCACTGGTTGTGTAGGCATGATCCTACGACCCCCTGATTATGAGTGGGAGGTCTAACCCATTTTGAGTTTCCACTGGTTGATATTGGTTAACACTGGTTGTCATTTCCACTTTTTATTTTCCACTGGTTAACACTGGTTGTCGGAAAACCTGGCGGATTTCCTGGCGGGTTTTTTGACTGATTTTGACCCTTAAATGTCAGAATTATCCAAGTCAAAAACAATTAATAATTTGGTTTATTAATGCCAAGATTTTCGCGAACATATATTTCTAAATGCTCAATAATTTTTGTTATAAATTAGGATGGAAAAGCCGAAATAAAAAACCTCCGCTGCCGGGAAATATTAAATCATCTGTGCCGGAATTAGTTCTTATATTTGGGTAAAATCTAAAAGATAATCCCTTTTTT
>Ga0214216_1000245_pt1 | contig 22077 bp, 24 predicted proteins | sample TroBogypolimnion_12_FD_153054 | JGI IMG/M metagenome (GOLD analysis project Ga0214216, IMG submission 153054) | Freshwater microbial communities from Trout Bog Lake, WI - 27JUN2007 hypolimnion | ecosystem: Environmental > Aquatic > Freshwater > Lake > Hypolimnion/Profundal zone | place: Trout... | reverse complement strand
GCCGTCAGCCACATAGAATTGGAAGAGAGCATGGCAGGGTGGCAATTTCATGTTGTCAATTTCGGCGACGTTCCAGGCGGAAACAATCAGACGCCGGGAATCGGGATTTTTTTTAATCATCTCGATAAGGTTGCTGATTTGATCGATATGACGACCATCAGGGGTCGGCCAAGAGCGCCATTGGACACCATAGACTGGGCCTAGTTCTCCATTTTCATCGGCCCATTCATTCCAGATGTTTACTTTATTATCCTTTAAATACTTGATATTGGAATCGCCTTTAAGAAACCAAAGCAATTCATGGATAATAGATTTGAGGTGGAGTTTTTTGGTGGTTAAAACCGGAAAGCCCTCATTTAAATCGAAACGAGTTTGTCTGCCAAAAACACTTCGGGTGCCGGTGCCGGTGCGATCAGTCTTGCTCGTGCCATTTTCCATGACATCTTTAAGTAAATCTAAATACTGTTTCATATCTTTCGTTTTTTAAGTTACTATTGACATCTAATCGCTAATCTTGGCAAAAGTCAATAGCAAAATATTTAATACTCCATCACCTTATCACTTAATAAAACAAACTCGACGCCCGCTTCTTTAAAAATTTCTTTGCTCCTGGCTGAATCATGGTAATCCTGAAGACAAACGACACGTTTAATCCCGGCGTTAATCATCATTTTAGCGCAAGCATAGCAAGGTGCCATTTTGGTGTATAAAGTGCCGCCATCTAAAGCGATACCAAATCTGGCCGCTTGGCAGATGGCGTTTTGCTCAGCATGAGTGGTCCTAATACAGTGCTCACTTTTCGAACCGTCATGATGAATGATGGTGTGCATTTCGTGTCCGGCTTCATCGCAGTGAACAGTGTTAACCGGGGAGCCGGCATAACCAGTCGAAACGATGCGCCGGTCTTTAGTTACGAGTGCGCCGCAATGACCCCGATCGCAAGTGCCACGCTCACCGACGAGATTGGCCAGATGGCTGAAATATTCATCCCAAGAAGGCCTAAGCTTTTTTTCTTCATTCATAGGAGTAAAGATTAATTTTGTTTATTAATTATAAGCCATATTTAAACATTTTAGAATCTTGACAGAGAGTAGTTTTATCATTATAAATTAACTCTAATTTTTAATTGATTTTCCTCTAAAAAGGGACTAAACTATAAATAAATTAAGATTATAAAATTAGCTGATTTTTTATGAAAAAACTATTCTTGGGGTTCCTGATTCTGATCTGGCTGATATCTTCTCAACCAGTATTGGCGGCTACTTCCACGGCTAAAATTTTTGCCGGACAAGTTATTTATACAGCTGACAAAAGCCAGGAGCTTTGGCTAGTTAATTTAAAAAACTTTAAACGTTCCTTGGTAAATGATTATAAAGAAACTTTAAATTTATTTAAGAGTAAATTTGTTGGCATCTCGGAATTAAATTTTAAAAAAATTACCGAGGTTGATTCGAAATTAAAAAATAATGAAGATTTGGCGAAGAAAGTGGCGGGTAAGATTATTTTGCGAACCGAAAAAAAAGGGGAAGCCTGGTATGTAAGTCCACTCGATCTTAAAAAATATGATTTAAGCACCAGCTCCGCCTTTTTTAAAAATTTGCCGCTCCTGGCCACTCAAGTAACCCCCGAACAGTTGGCCCAGATTCATACCCCGGAACTTCAAGAGTCTTTGGATAAATACAGCAGTTATACCTATACTAAAGTAAAAACTGAGCGCGGTTCTTTTTATGTCGATTTGGTTAAAATAGATTTAAGCGACCCAGCTTTAAAAATTTTAACAGATACCGCTAATGATGCCACTTGTAAAAGTAACTGTGCGGCTAAATCGCTGGCTGATTATGTTTTTCCGGCTCACGCTTTTGCGGGTATAAATGGCACTTATTTTTGTTCTAGTGCCGGTTGCGGCGCGGCTAATTATTATTTTTTTCCGGTTTATAATTCTGCCAAAAAAACTTTAATGAACGAAGCGGAACTCAAATATTGGACCACAGGGCCGATGATGGTTTTTGACACTAATAATAAATTCTATTATTTTAAGGATGCCCGTGATTTCAAAAGTGTCGCTGACTTTGAGGCTAAATATGGCGTGACCTTACAGGCGGCTGTCGGCAATAAACCGCGCCTAGTCGAAGACGGCAAAAATTCTTTGATTGAATGGGAAATTGATGCTAGTCAGCGTTATGGTAAATATTTGCGTAACGCCATCGGTTATCAGGATAATGGCACCGGCGGCCATGGCATGCTTTATTTGGTGATTGCTCATTCGGCGACTATTGATGATTTAGCGGTGATTATGAAAACTCTTAAAATGGATTATGCTTTAAATCTGGATGGCGGATCAAGCGCTGCTTTATTCTATAATGATGAATATATGGTTGGCCCGGGACGCAATATTCCTAATGTGATTATGTTTGCTAAATAATATGTGGCAAGGAATTCTGACTCAACTTAAAATTAAAGGCGAAGCTTATTTGGCCGTTAAAGTAGTTCCCGGCAGCGCTAAAACTGAATTTAGAGAAATGATGGCCGATGATGTGTATAAAATTGCTGTGGCGGCTGCTCCTGAAAAGGGCAAAGCTAATACTGAACTGATAAAATTCCTAGCTAAAGAGCTGCAAGTTTCTAAAGATCGTTTTAAAATTATCGCTGGGGCTGGAGACAAGACTAAGTTAATAAAGATACTTAAATAATATGGATTTATCGGTTATTATTGTTTCTTGGAAAGTTAAAGAAAAATTAAGGGCTAACTTACGGGCGCTTTACGCTTCACGGGGCGATTTTTCCTATGAAGTTTATGTCGTTGATAATAATTCTGGCGACGGCAGTATAGATATGGTTAGAGCCGAATTCCCCCAAGTAAAACTTTTGGCTAATAGTGATAATCTGGGTTTTGCCCGGGCCAACAATCAAGCTTTACTCCAAGCTCAGGGCGATTATGTGCTATTGCTTAATCCTGATATGTTAGTTAATCCTGATACTTTATTTAACGCTTTGATTTGGGCTAAAAACAATCAGCAAGCCGTCGTTTCCGGTTATAAACTGGTTGATAGCCAGGGTGAAATTATTAAACAGGTGCGCCGTTTTCCTTTGTTTTTTGATCAGCTGATGATAATTATTAAGCTTCCTCATTTGCTGCCCGGTGTGTTAAATCATTATTTACACAATAGTTTTGATTATGAGAAAGAGGCTAAAGTCGACTCAATCCGCGGCGCCTTCTTCTTAATTAATAAAAAAGCCTGGTTAAATATTTCTGGGCAAAAAAATATTTTACTTGATGAGCGTTATTTTATTTGGTTCGAAGAAGTGGATTTTTGCCGTCAGGTTTATCAAAATGGCGGAGAAGTTTGGTATAGTCCGGCGGCGCAGTGTGTTGATTATGTCGGTGCCAGTTTCGGGCAAGTGGCTCTAACCACTAAACAAAAATATTTTGAGGATTCAATGCTTAAATATTTTAAAAAATGGGAAGCGGTTTGGCAGTATTATCTTTTAAAAATCGCCTGGCAGCTGGTTGATTTAATCGTTAGTTTATTAGCTCAAAAATAAAATGAAAAAAGTTGGAATAGTTTTAGTTAATTATAAAGATTATGCCAGTAAATATTTAAGCGCTTGCCGCAATTCTTTGCGTATTCAGACGGATCTTAATTTCCAGGTTTATTTAATTGATAATGCTAGTTCTAATGATTCTTTAAGTTATTTAAAAGCCAATTATCCGGAAGCGGTTATTTTGCCGCGTTCGGACGGTAATTATTGCGCGGCTAATAATTTAGGGATGAATCGCGCAATCGCTGATGGCTGTGATTATTTGGTGGCGGCCAATATGGATACGGAGTTTGAAGCTAATTGGCTAAGAGGGTTGGTAACGGCTTTAGATAATAATCCGGACGCGGCCATGGCTCAATCTCTAATTTTACTGGAGCCTAAAACGGCGGCCGAAAAAATAGATCCTTTAGTTAACACGACCGGTAATTTGATTCATTTCTTATTCTTTGGTTTTACCAGTTCTTATCGCTTTAAGAAATCGGCGCTTAAGATCAAAGATGGCTGCGAGATTTTTTATGCTTCCGGCTGTTCTTTTATCATCAGAAAGACGGTCTTTCAAGAGGTGGGCGGCTACAATGAAGACTATTACATGTATCATGATGATTTGGACTTGAGCTTGAAAGTTAGACTGGCAGGGTATAAAGTTATTTTGGCCACTAAATCTTTAGTTTGGCATAAATATGAGTTCGAGCGCAGCGTCCGCATGCTCTATTATATGGAACGCAACCGCTTGCTTAGTTTTTTTAGTTTTTATCCTTTAGGGCAGATTATTATTCTGTCACCTTTCTTAGCGGCGATGAGTTTAGGGATGACCGCTTTTTCAATTAAGGGCTCTTGGCTAAAAACTAAATTAAAAGTGGACGCTTATTTTTTAAAACCGAGCACTTGGCGTTTGATTTCTAGAAATCGAAAACAGCTGAAAGCGATTACTAAAGTTCCCCGGAAAAGTATCAGCCGGACTTTTGTCGGCCGCATTGAATTTCAAGAAATCGATAATCCGATTTTAAAATATTTAGTTAATCCAGTATTTAATTTTTTCTGGCAACTGCTCAAATAATATGGATCTATCAATTATTATTGTTAATTATAAAAGCCGAGCCAAGCTGCTTAGTTGCCTAAACTCAATTAAGCGGTCGGATTTATCGGGTTTAAAATACGAAGTGATAATTGTGGAAAATAATTCCGGCGATGATCTTTCGGATTTAACTGGCGAGTATCGGGTGATTTTTAGTGATCAAAATCTCGGTATGGGCGGCGGTAATAATTTGGGAATTAAAAATTCGACCGGGGATTTTATTTTAATTTCTAATCCAGATATTATTTATGAGCGCGATACGATTAAAAAACTGTTTAATTATTTTAGCTGCCATCAAGAGATCGGCCTTATCGGTCCGAAGCTTTTGAATCCGGACGGATCTTTGCAATATTCTTGCGTGCGTTTTCCCAAATTTTACATTCCTCTTTTGCGGCGTACGTCTATTGGCCGTTTTTTTCCTAAGTCTTTAAATTGTTATTTGATGAAGGCTAGCAGTCACGAGGAGATAATGGCGGTTGATTGGCTTTTGGGCGCTTGTTTTATGGTGCGCCGTTTGGAACTAGTAGCCGGCCAATTGTTTGATGAACGTTATTTTATGTATTTTGAAGATGTTGATTTGGGGCGCCAGATTAACCGCCGCGGCCAATTAGTTGTCTATTATCCGTTAGCCAAAGTTATTCATGACCACCTGCGCCAAAGCGCCAACTTGCCTTGGTACCAGTCTCTATTCCAAGATAAGATTGCCCGCGAACATTTAAAATCAGCTCTTAGATATTTTAGTAAGTGGCGAAAAATAAAATAAAATATATGCAAAAAATTAAAAAAGCAATTATGCCGGTGGCCGGTTTTGGCACTCGTTTCTTGCCGGCGACTAAGGCTCAGCCCAAAGAAATGCTACCGGTTGTTGATAAACCGGTTATTCAGTATTTAGTGGAGCAGGCAGCGGAAGCGGGGATATCGGAAGTGATTTTTGTTACCGGCCGCGGCAAACGCGCCATTGAAGATCATTTTGATTATTCTTTTGAATTATCAAAAACCTTGGTAGAAAAAAATAAATTAGATTTGATTGCCAAAGTCGAAGCGATTGAGCACTTGGCTAAATTTTCTTATGTGCGCCAGCCGATTCCCTTGGGCGATGGCCACGCCATTAATTGCGCGGCTCATCTGGTGCGCGATGATGAACCGGTGCTGGTGATGTTTGGTGATACTTTGTATGACGCTGATATCTCGCCCGTTAAACAACTGATTGATGCTTATGAAAAATATGGTTATCCGGTTGTCGGCTTATCAGAAGTAGCTCCAGCCGATGTTTCTAAATTCGGGGTTATCGACGGGGAAGAAGTCGCTAGCGGAGTTTATAATATTAAAAGATTTGTGGAAAAACCGGCTGTCGGTACTGCGCCATCTAATTTGGTAGCCGTTGGTTTATATATAATTACTCCGGAAATCTTTAAAATCTTGGCTGATATGAAGGGCGGTAAAAGCGGGGAAATCCGTTTGGCTGACGCCTTTGATGTCTTACTAGGTGATGGCCAGCCTTTGTATGGTTTGAAGCTAAAAGGGGAATGGCTGGATACGGGCGATAAATTCGGTTTTATTAAAGCCACAATTAAACTGGGTTTAAAAAATCCAGAAGTGGGCGATAATTTGAAAAAATTAATCCAAGAAATTTCGGTGAAACTTTAAGAAGTAAACAAAAAAGACTTTTATTAAAAGTCTTTTTTGTTAGTTTAATTTTATTGTAAGGCCATTTTGTAAAGTCCGCTCTGTTGGCCGATGGCTCCGGAAAAATATAAGATGCTGTTTTTTCCGTCCAGATACAGCGAGGAAAGATTGTTGCCGCGCCATAAAATAGTAATGTCATTGCCGCCGTTCGTGAGATTTATGGTGCCGATATTATTACCGGTTGCGTAGATTAAATAATTATTCGGGCTCCAAGCGAGAGAATTTATTTTTTCACTGAGCCGAGTGATTAAATATGATTTACTCTGAGTCAGGTCGTAGATATAAACCTCTGATTCGCTGGCATAGGCTAATTTATTGCCGTCTATCCATTTAAAAACGGTGGCTCCGCGAATCACATCGCTGATAATATTGTTGCTATCGCTGGTTAATAAATAAATAATTTTATGTTCATTGTCGATTAATATCGGGTTTTTATTATTGTCTTGATTAATGGAAAAACTTTTGGAATTTAATAGTTCAGTGGTCGCGATGAAATTTTTATTTACTAAATCGAAGCTTTTAAGTTCAGTCTTATTTTTTTCGGAGACTACTAAGAATAAGATGTTACCACTGGTGCCGTAGCAAAGAATGTTGCCGCTACCAGGAACTATCGTCGTGCTCTTAGATGAGAAATTAAAAGCCGCTAAATTATTTTTAGATAGATAAATTATGAAATCACCACTGTCAGACATTTGGGCTTCTTCAACGGCGCCGATTAAGCTGGTGTAATCATAATAATTATTATTATCCAAGGTAAGCAGCTTAGGGCCGGTCAGTAATTGTTTGCCGCCGCTAACCCAATTTAATTTAGCCGTGCTCACTTTAGCGGCTGCTTGTTCAGTCTTTAAATTGATTATGTCGCCGCTGTCTTTTAACCAAGCATAATTACCGTTAGCAGAATAATCTATTTCCTGGGTTTTGCTGGAAAAAATATTTAAAGGCAGGCTTTTTTTAAATAGAATCACATTTTCTAAAAAAGTAGTTTGTTCAGGACTGACAGTTAATTTTTTTTCAAAAGGCCAATAATTTTCTAGATTAAAAGAAACTGTATATTCTCCGGGCAGTAAATTTTTAATCTTAATCGGCGTTACTTTATTTTTTTTAGCATTAAATGAAAAAACAGAACTTATTTTTGTTTCGCTGGTAATTAAAACGGTCGCGCCATGGGGGTCGGTGTCTAAAGCTAGGGTGCCAGTTTTAACTAGCATTAAATTTAACTTAAGCGGCCAAGTCAGATTAAAGCGATAGCCGGTAGCATATAAAGATAAAGTAATTGTAATTACCACAAATAAAAAAACAAAAATGCCAAACAATAGATCGCGAGTTTTTTTAGTCATAATGTTTTTAGTCTACCCGTTTTATTTTAGCGCCGATTTTTTGTAAACGGGTTTCTAACTGTGAATAGCCGCGGTCAATTTGATAGATGTTATCGATTTCAGTCTTTCCCTGAGCGACCAAGCCGGCGATGACTAGAGCAATCCCAGCTCGTAAATCCGGGCTAACTAAATGCTTGCCGTGTAATTTAGTCGGCCCCTGGACGATTACTCGATGCGGATCGCACATATTAACGTTGGCGCCCATTTGGCACAGCATATCGGTCCAAACTAGCCGGCCATCATAAATCGTCTCGTGAACCAGAGAGGAACCGTTAGCTTGAGTCATTAAAACGACGTAAGGCGATTGTAAGTCAGTGGCAAATCCCGGGTATTCATGGGTTTTGATATCGCAGGCGGTAAGCTTGCCGCTTTTTTTCATTTTGATCCAGTTTTTTCCGATTTCAAAATTAACGCCAACTTTCTTTAAAATTACTAAAAGGGTCATGATGTGATCCGGGTTGCAGTCAGTGATAGTAATTTCAGAATTAGTCGCGGCGGCCATAATGGCGAAAGACCCGGTTTCGATGCGATCCGGAATAACTGTAAAAATACCCGCTTTTAGTTTTTTATTGCCTTCAATGGTAATCGTTGGAGAACCGGCGCCTTTTATTTTGGCTCCTTGCTTATTTAAATATTCAGCCAGAGCTTCAATTTCCGGTTCCATGGCGCAATTTTTTAAAATAGTTTTGCCGGGAATAATTGAAGCCGTCATGAGCATGCTTTCGGTCGCAGTAACGCTAACTAACGGAAAGAAATAATTGGCTGGTTTAAGTTTCCTAGCTTTAAGGTGGTAAAAATTACCATGATCCTCGTTAATTTCTGCGCCATAAGCCTTATAACCTTCAATAAAAAGATCAATTGGGCGGCCTCCAGCGCCAATCACGCAGCCCCCGGGATGCGGGAATTTTACCTCCCCAAACCGAGCCAGCATGGGTCCGACAAACATAATTGATCCTCTAAATTTATCCGCCAGCTTAGGTTCTAAAACACTCTCTTTAATTGGACTGGTATCAATTATGACTTGGTTTTTTGATCTTTTAATAATTGCGCCGAGTGATTCTAATAATTCTAGCGAGCGGTCAACATCTTCAATTTCCGGAAGATTTTTAATGGTTATTGGTTCTTTGGAGAGCAGGGCGGCGGGGATTATTTTTAAAGCGGAATTTTTGGCGCCACTAACAGCGATCTGTCCAGATAGTTTAGTGCCGCCGGTAATTACAAATTTTGGCATAATAATCTTAAGTTAGTTATAGTCTTCTTAGTTCACTATAATCTATTTGTTGACATTTTTCAAATATTTGATAAGATAAGACCATATCTTAAGCCAATGAGTGTTGCGCCCCGCGCACCTTGGCTATTTTTATTCTTAAATTAGTAAATATCCTATGAAAATCGCCATTATTAAAACCGGAGGCAAACAATACCGCGTCAAGGAAGGTCAGACCATTAAAGTGGAAAAACTGGAAGCAGAATCAGGTGCGGTGGTAAAATTTGACACTTTACTTATTTCCGATGAAGAGGCTAATAATTTAGAATTAGGTACGCCGTCTTTAGGAGAAAAGGTTAGCGGAGAGATTATTAATACTGCCAAAGACGCCAAGGTAACGGTAGTTAAATATAAGAGCAAGACTCGTTATAAGAAAACGGTTGGTCATCGTCAATTAAAAACGGCTATTAAAATCACCGCGATTGCTTAAATTTAAAAACATTGAAATAAAAAATTCGTCTCATTATGGGGCGAATTTTTTTATTTTACTAATTAAAGTATTGGCCAAAACAGTCAGCGGCCGGATGGCTTTTTCTAGCCTCTTCGGGTGAGGCGAATCGGGGTAAGTTTTGATTAATTTTTTCGTTAACCAACCTAGCCCCAGAGCCAAAAGAATAATCGACGAAATAATCATGGCTACCTCCTTTTCTTATTTGTTTTCGGTTCGATATTTTAAGGCCGTGGCTAAAGTGGTCTCATCGGCGTACTCTAAATCGGAGCCGGCCGGCAAGCCTTTAGCGAGGCGGGTTATTTTTAAATTATAGGTTTGTAAAATTTTATTTAAATAAAGAGACGTGGTCTCGCCTTCTAGAGTAAAATTGAGGGCTAAAATAATCTCGGTATAAGCTTCCTGTTTGATTTTACCAAGCAATTTCTGAATATTTAGATCTTCTGGTTGGATATTTTCAATAGTATTGATCAGTCCGCCGAGAACAAAGTATTGTCCTTGATATTGCCTAGTCGCCTCAATTGAAGCTAAATCCTGAATATTTTCGACAATACAGAGAACGCCGTTTTTTCTTTGGGGATTGCCGCAAAGTGCGCAGGGATTGGTTTCGGAAATAGCCAAACAGCTGGAACAAACCGTAATATTATTTTTTAATTCGGATAATGACTTAGCGAGATTTTCTAATTTCTCCGGGGAACTTTTGAGTAAATGAAAAACGTAGCGCTCGGCAGTTTTGGGACCGACGCTCGGTAGTTGGGAGAAAGCTTCTATTAAATTGGTAATAGCTTTGGGAAAACGCATTTAACTTTTAATTTAATCCGGGAAAGCCGCCCATATCTTGGAGTTTTTTAGCCATGAGGCGCTGGGCTTTTTTAATTGTTTCGTTAACGCAATTTTTAACGCTAATTTCGATGGCCGCTTTTGTTAGACCATCGTTTATTACTACTGATAGAATTTCCATGTTACCATTCATGACAATTTTTACGCCACCCTTTTCTTCTTCGACTCTTTCAGTCGACAGGGCATCTTGCATGGTTTTAGCGGTGCTTCGCAAATCTTTTAACTGTTTTAATTTGTTGAACATAAAAATATAAAAATTAATTTTTTTTATTAGAATTCTACTGGCGTGTTGTTGCTGTGTTTAACCACGCTGCGGAAGCTAGCGGTATTTTCATCAAAGAATAAATCGATTTTACCAGTGGGTCCATTGCGGTGTTTAGCGATATGAATTTCCGCTTTATATCTTTCATCTTGTGGCAAGTCGGCCGGATTATAATTTCTATCGGCGGCTTTACGATAAATAAACATCACAATATCGGCGTCTTGTTCGATAGAACCGGAGTCGCGTAAGTGGGATAATTTAGGAATCGCTGGTGTTAGCGCTTCTACGGCCCGGGATAACTGGGCTAAAGCTAAGATAGGAATGTTGAGCTCGCGGGCAATAGATTTGAGTCCGCGACTGATTTCGGCAATTTCTTGAACGCGATTTTCACCATATTTACCTTTGCCTTCCATTAACTGTAAGTAGTCGATTACTATTAAACCCAGGCCTTTTTCCATTTGTAAACGGCGGCATTTGGCGCGGATTTCCATAATCGACAAAGTTCCGGAGTCATCAATATAGATTTGGGCTTCCGCTAATTTACCCATGGCATCGGCGATTTTAGTAAAATCATTATCGTCTTCCTTGTCGCTTAAATTACCGGTGCGCATTTTCCAAAGATTGACTTGAGCTTGAGCGCAAAGCATGCGATCAACTAATTGCTCCTTGCTCATTTCTAAAGAAAAGATGCCCACTCCGACTTTATTTTTAATTGCGGCTTGGCGGGCAATATCTAAAGCCAGAGAAGTTTTGCCAACCGAAGGCCGAGCGGCTAGAATAAGCAGATCGGATTTTTGCAAACCGGCCAGCAAATTATCTAAGTCGCTAAAACCGGTTGATAGACCGCGTAGACCGCCGCCGCTTTTTTTGTGCAGATCATCGATTCTTTCAAAGGCTTCGCTTAGCAGGCTGTCAATCGGTAGAAAAGCGTTTTTTAAATATTTACGGGAGACAGCAAAGATTTTTTTTTCAGTTTCATCTAACACCTCATCAATTTCTCGCTCTTCATCATAGCTAATCGTCATGATTTCTGAGGCCGCTTGTTGCAAGCGGCGCAGGGTCGCTTTGCGCTGAATGATATTGGCGTAATGAACGATATTAGCGGACGTAGCGACCACATTAGATAAATGAGCCAAAAAAGTGCGGCCGCCGATAGTGGTTAATTGTTTTTTTTCTTCTAAACGGTTGGAGAGGGTAATGATATCAATTGGCTCCTGATTACCGTAGAGCTCTTTAATAGTTTCATAAACTAATTTATGAGCATCTTTATAAAAATCTTGAGGTAAAACATTGTCAGCTACGCGAATAATTGCATCCTTATCAATCAGTAATGAGCCAAGCAAAGATTCCTCAGCTTCTAGACTGTGAGGCGGTATTTTTTCTAACGGATTTTTGTTGTCGACGGAGTTAGCCATAATATTTTTATTGTTTCTATATCTTAACCTAGGCCAGGATATAATTCAAGGACTATTTATTCACCTATTATTCACGTTTTATGCACCGGCCGGATTAGAAAAACACCGCCTCAAGCGGTGTTTTTAAAGGGAGCCGACTGTCGGGTTCGGACCGACGACCTGCTGTTTACAAGACAGCTGCTCTACCAGCTGAGCTAAGTCGGCTTTTAAAACGATAAAATCCGCGGTAGACGGATTTTTGTGCGCCCAGCTGGGCTCGAACCAGCGACCTTATCCTTAAAAGGGATCTGCTCTACCAACTGAGCTATAGGCGCAGCACACAAACTATTTTGATACTAACAAATATCTTTTCCTTTGACAAGAGAGCGGGCGGTAGAGCTGATAATTAGCTAAATTTTTGGTTATTTATTAAAGATGGGAGTATTTACCAGAAAGGATTATTATAGTAGAATTAAAGGATAAATAAATATATGAAAAAAAATAAAATTTTAAAAAGTCTGTGGTTTCGCACCTCGATTATTATCATTGTTTTCATCGGAGCGGTTTTGGGAGCGAGTCGTTTGATTATTTTTTCTTATCCCGGGCCGTTGCATTTTTATTTGAATTTTTTGAATCGAAGTTCTCATCGGGAACGGGGAGTCTCAGTTTATTCTCGGGAAGAGTTCGCGGGAATATATTTTGCGATTAATCATCCGGAGCCTTATCAGATTAATGATTTTCTAAATTTGTTTCAAGAACATTTTAATTCTTTAGCGGTTAAAGAAAATAGTCTTTTTAAAGTTTATCGCGTCACCGACCCCAGCGACTCATGTTTAGTTAATATTTTTGGCGTGAGCAAGAAAAAAGATTTAGTTTATGTTTCATCTAGTAATATCTGTTTAAAAAATGGTTATCAAAATAAATAGAAAAATAATTGGTTACTCATGGCTGTTTATTCTCGGTCTGAGTTTGGCGGCCTGCATTCTGTTTCCGCAGATTTTTAATGTTACTAACCTGATTAATATTATTCATAATTATTATCGGGCGGCGATTTTTATCTTTTTTATTTTTATCTGTTTTCGGGGGTTGCTGCTTATTTCACCGCTGCCCATTACTTTAGCCAGCAGTGTTTTTTTCTCGCCTCTAGTCGTTTTATTAATTAACAGTTTCGGTATTTTAATTTCCACGATTTTAATCTATCGTTTTTCCGAGTTTTTAGGCTTCAATGAGTATTTTGAAAAAAATTATCATAGGCAAATCGGTAAGATAAAGAAGCGTTTAGATAAAAAAGAGATTCCGATTATTTTTGTCTGGAGTTTTTTGCCGCTACTGCCGACTGATTTGATCGTCTATATTAGCGCCTCTTTAAAAATTCCTCTTTGGAAATGCTTGGTGGGAGTTTTTTTGGGAAGCTTTATTATTAACGCTTTGTGCATCTATTCCTTAAATTTCTTCTTACCAGCTGTTAACTAAAATTTATGTCAAAATTTATAATGCCCGCTATTTTCGTGGGCCACGGTAGTCCGACTAATGCCAATGAAGATAATGCTTATACGCGTTCGTGGAAAAAAATTGGCAGCGACCTGCCGCGGCCAAAAGCGATCTTATGTATTTCAGCCCATTGGAATAGTGAAAAAACTTTAATTTCTAATTTAATAGATCCAAGACAGATTTATGATTTCTATGGTTTTTCGGAAGAGCTTTATGATCTTAAATATCCAGCCGCTGGTTCACCGGAGCTAGCCAAACAAGTTAAGGAACTTTTAGCGCCGGTTTGTGAAGTGGAATATGATAATAATTGGGGTCTTGATCATGGTACTTGGGTGCCGCTGAGCCGGATATTTCCTCAAGCTGACATTCCGGTAGTGCAACTGAGCTTGGATTATACTAAAGAGGCTAGTTTTCATTATGCCTTAGGACAAGCGCTGCGTCCTTTACGTGAACAAGGAGTTTTAATTATTGGCAGCGGCAATATTGTCCATAATTTAGGTCGAGTGGAATTCGGTGAGACGGTTACTCCTTATAATTGGGCGACGGAATTTGATGAGCTAGTCGCCAAACTAATCGAGTCTAAAGATTATGATAAATTGATTAATTTTAATGATTTAGGCGCCGCGGCCAGACTGGCGATTCCGACTCCGGAACATTATTTACCTCTTTTATATATTTTAGGCTTGCAAACTGATGCTGAAAAATTAAACAGTTTTGCTGAAGGCATCGCTTATAAAAGCATCTCAATGAGAAGCTATTGGCTTAAGTAAGATGACTTAAAAGTAACTAATTATTAGATTTTAATTTATATAATAAAAAGCCGTAACTATTTTAAGTTACGGCTTATATTTTATTTAGTATTTTATCACCAAGAAGGCGCTGCCAATCTGATATAACTGGTCGTATCGTAATTCAATAATACATTGGCCAATATGGTTTTTCCAAGATTTATACAGTTCAAATGATGGTGCTAAATTGAGATCGCTTTTATTATATTCACTGTTTATCCCGACGGCAAAACCAAATAAATTATTACTGAGCTGCTTGCCCAGCATAACTTCATAGTTTTGAAGACCGGCTGTTTGCCTACCTTCAACCTTAATAGCTAAAGTTCCTTTGCTTAGAATTGGAGAAAAGTGAAGATAATAGAACAGGGGAATAGTTAGGTAACTGGTGGCGATAATGTAATTTTCTTGGCAGAAAAAATCTTGATTGATTTCGCCAAAACCAGTTTGTGATTTAAACCAGAAATTTTTGGTTTCCGGCTGATAATTCACAAAAGTAAAATTACCAAAATGGCTCAGTTTTTTTGTTCCGGCGTATCCCCAGTATTGTCTATCTTGTTTTCCTAAGGCCACAAAAGTGTGGTTCGGGTGATAGGCAATCCAGGCGTAATATAGATCATCTTTGTTTAGCCTTTGATTGATGGGGTGTTTGGCAATGACGTAGGCTTCGACGGTAAAGTTACCGTGAGCTATTCTAGTGCCAATAAAGTCCCAAGGCTGGCTAGCCGGGCTTAAAATACGTCCGGCTTCTAACATGGTTGCTAATTGGCCGAATTTTTTGTGCCCCCAGACATCCAAAGCAAACTGATCTTTAGAGTTTCCATCTCCATTTTTTACAATCATCCCGCTTAAACTACTAGTTTCATTTGACCAAATTTTAGGAATAATAATTCCTAGAACATCACTGCCGTTAGCTTTGTAATCATACTTTACAGTGAATGCAGAATTTTTCACTTCAATCCTTTGGATTGAAAGCAGTGTTCCGGTCTTATCAGTATTAATAGTACTTTCTAGATTAACCGATTGGCCAATTACTTGACCGGGAACTGAACTAATAATAAACACGAGAATGATTGCAATAATATTTTTCATGATTTTCCGTTTTTTGTATTAATAATTGTTTTTAGTTTTTCTTAACTAAGAAAAACCTTTGGGCAATTACTAAACAAATAACGGAATCGGATCGGGATTAGTAGTGAACCCGGGGCATCTTTTAGATACCAGGGGGAGAACTAATCGCCAAACTAGAATCATAATAAATACTATTTCTTGTTTGGATGGCAAAGCCGCGGCAAACGAAATATGTTCGCTCTGGCTAAAGCCATGGAGCGGTTTAAGGTCGGGTGGCGCTTTAATGCTAATCTGACACTTGGTAAAAGTATCTGACTGATGCTTAACTTCGGCTCCTATTGACTGCGACATTATTAATAAAATGAAAGTCGCTATCATCGCCGGAATTAAAGCGTGTCGGTAAGACATGCCGCGATTTCTTAAATAATTTTGATACTCGCTGATTTTTAAATTGCTTTTCGCTAAGCGCTTGATATCAGCTAACTCATTATCAGAAATTAAAGAAAAAATATCAGTTTGTCTTCTTTGGTAATCGACACTCATCGTAAAGATGCGCGCCACTTCACGAGTTTTTAGAGTCCAAGTTCTAATGATGATAATGGGGTAGAGGATTAAACAGATAATAAAGCTTAACGGATTGTTAATGCTGAATTTGTTTTTATCTTCATACCACCAGATCCACAGAAGAACTAGAGCGAGCGGCAAATTTTTGAGATAGAATCTTAATAACCAAGACAATATGCTTATAGAGGCGTCTCGCCAGTAAGTCGGGCGACTGGTCTCGATTTTAAATTCCAGATCTCTTTTTTGCATCTCGGGGTCACTAATGGCGATACATTTTTGTTGAGCGACTCTAAGCCGCTCCATATACTTATCATATTCCTTTGGGGAACATAATTTTCTATGGCTGATGACATTGATGTGAAACTTAGACAGCAGTAGGTTAGTCGTATAACTAACATTAATTACTGCGTAACGATCGAAATCGTTATTTTTTGTCTTTAGTTTGATTTCTGTCAGGTCAGCAAAATATGCTTCTGGGCCGTAATTATCGCCCAGACTCTCAGCATTCTTAATTTTTCCATTTAAATATTGATTATCTTCTTTACCTTGATCCGCTTTTTTCGGTGCTTGTTTTTCCGCGGGCATGCGGCTAATAAAAGAGAAGAAACCAATATTTTGAAGAAAAATGATAGCCAAGATTACTTTTAGGGTAATTCTTACGATCCTTTTCATTTTTTATATTATTTTTAAATTGTTAAAGAATATTAGCTACTTTAGCTAACTGGGAATTTTAGCACGTTTTTATTTATTTGTCTATAGTAACGAATACGGAATTTATATTTGATTGATTGACATTTATTGACAAAACTGTTTTTAATATGTACAATAAGCAGTTAAGGAGATAATAACGTTACTAATTGTTCATTAAAAAATTAAGTCATGAAAAATACTAGTTTATTGTTTTTGTTTATTGTAATGATTTTTTTTGGCTGTAAAAAACACGAAGTGTTTCAAGAACCAGCTAAAGAGAAGTTTAGCTTGCTTCCAGCTGCTTATGAGGCGGGCGACTCAAGCAAGCAAGTCCTCTATTATTTTCGAAGAAATGATTCTTTGTTCTTTCAAAAGAACGCGACCGATCCGGCTATTTATTTGGAATTATTGGCTGGTCCTAGTGTTAGAATATCTTGGTCTAAAGGATTAAAAGATATTTTTTGTATCGGTGGCTATGGCGGGTCAATGTTGCCTGGTGGAAACTTTATAATAATATACCTTAAAAATTACAAACAGGTTCTTTTTTCTCCAGATAATAATTTAAACTTCGATGATGTGAGAATTAGCGGCCATGATATTTTTGTAGAATTATTTTCTGTTAAGAGCTTTATTGAAAACACTGACGGCCTTGGCCACTTGATTCGACCAGGGGATGTAAAAAAATATTATGGACGATACAATGTTGTAACGCAAGAATTATTTATGGATTAAATGAAACTTTTTTTTAAAAAAAGACCTGAAATCAGGTCTTTTTAAATTTGTAGTCTTGAAAACTGATATTTCTCAAAACTTTGACGGAATTATTGGGGAAATTGAGAGGTGGACAGAAGTTTTAAATTAAAATACTAAATCGTAAAGTTTGTATACATCTCTTGACTCAATGTATACAAACTGCTATACTTTGTATACATATAAAATTAAATAGATACAAACTATGGAGATTATAGAAATTGGTAAAAATATTCAACAAACAGAAGGCTTTAAAGCGTTTATTCCCAATCCTTTCCCGCCAAAGGCTGGCTTTAATTTTAATTCAGTAATATTAAAAAAGAATGATCAGGCTGCAAGATTGTTAGGGAAACTTGATGGCATAACAAAACTTTTGCCAGATGCTGATTTTTTTCTTTTAATGTATTTAAGAAAAGACACTACTTCTTCTAGCCAAATTGAAGGTACCCGGGCGACAATGATAGACGCTATTGAAGCTGATGCAAAAATAAATATCAATGTTCCTGAGGATGTTGATGATATTTTACATTACATAAGTGCTTTAAATTATGGAATAAAGCGAGTTACAGTTGATGATTTTCCGATTTCACTTCGATTTATAAAAGAACTGCATGGCAAACTTATGAGTTCTGCTCGGGCAACTCATTTTGCTGATCCGGGAGAATTTCGCAAGAGCCAAAATTGGATTGGCGGTATACGTCCGAATAATGCGCGTTTTGTTCCGCCTCCAGTTAGCGCTATGCAAAACTCATTATCTGATTTGGAAAAGTTTTTACACGCTGATGACTCTACTTTAACTATTATTAAGGCCGCGGTTATTCATGCTCAATTTGAAACAATCCATCCTTTTCTTGATGGTAATGGTAGAACCGGTAGAATGTTAATCACTTTTTATCTGTGGCAACAAGGTTTTTTAGAAAAGCCGGTTTTATTTTTGTCTTCTTTCTTTAAAAAACATCAGAAAGTATATTATGAGAAACTTTTTGGTTATCATAATGGGCAAATTGCAGATTGGGTAGATTTTTTTCTTGATGGTGTTATTGAGATAGCCAATGAAGCAATAGATATCGTTAGTAAGATTACGGAACTGCGCGAAAAAGACAGACAAAAAATTCAAAAACTTGGTACTCGTTCCTCAGAAAGCGCAGTTATGATTTTGCCAAAACTTTATGGTCAGCCGATTGTAAACGTGGCGGTAATTCAAAAATGGACAGGATTTACTAGGGCTGGCGCTCAAAATGTTATTGATCGTTTTATAGAAATGGATATTCTTACTCCCAAGGATCAAGACAAAAAATACGGTCAATCATATATGTATAAAAAATATTTAGATATTTTTAATAGTAAATAAAGTGGAAATTAACTTACAAAAATTAATCAATATAATAAAAGTTGGCTCACCTACTGATGTTAAAATTGCTCAGAAACAGATAGAAAAAATATGGCGTGATACCTGCCGGTATGATGACAATAAAAGGGAAGAAATTTTTTATATTTTTTTGGAAGAATTAAAATTATTTTCACAGATTAAAGATATTAATCATCAAGCTTATTTCATAAACACTTTAAAATGGTCGTTACATTTTATTGGTGAAAAATATTTTTCTGATTGGTCTGACTTTATTTTAACCTATATTCAACATCCTTCAGGAAAAATTCGTCAAGCTATAATTAAAATTTCTGATTATTTAATAATGGATCTTAGAATGGATTTTAAATACGATTTTGTAAAGACAAAAGATAAAAATTTAAATCGCCAAGAGATTATAGTTAACAACAAAAAGAAATTTTGTTATTTTGTATTGTCCATTGAAGATCTAACGAGACAATATTATGAGCCGATATTTAAAAAATATAAATATGTCGATCGTTTGCCAATAGGAGTTTATAAGAGTTTACAGATGTTATTGGTAAACTTATTTGTAGTCCCTAGGGGAATCGAACCCCTATTGCCAGAATGAGAATCTGGCGTCCTAACCATTAGACGAAGGGACCAAATTTATTTTAATTTTTTGCCGCTAATATCCGCGTGTCCGGCTAAGAAGCTTGGCGAATTCATAGCTTTTTTGCCTTCAAGCTGTAATTCTAGTATAAGCAGGGCGTTTTGTCCACACTTAACGGCTAGTTGTTTATTATCGGTAAATATTTGGCCAATGTCTAACTTATTATCAGTGTTTTCTATTACCTTAGCTTTAATAATTTTGAGCATTTTAGTTTCTAAAAAGCTGAAAGTCCCCGGCCAAGGATTAAAGGCGCGAATCTGGCGTTCAATAATCTCCGCGGAGTTTTGGAAGTTAATTTGACCGTCTTTTTTATCAATAACTTTGACGTAGGAACTTAGAGTTTCATCTTGCTTTTGAGGGCTTATTTTTCCTTCGGCAAAATTAATTAACGTCTCGCCTAAAATTTTCGCTCCAATATTTGCCAGCTGATCATGAATAATTTCTAAATTTTCACTGCCGTCTAATTTAATTTTAGCTTGACGCAAAATGTCGCCAGTATCTAATCCTTTATCCATTAACATGATAGTGATTCCAGTTTCACGGTCGCCATTTAAAATTGGGGCCTGTAAGCAAGCGGCGCCGCGATATTTAGGTAGCAGGGAAGCGTGCATGTTAATGCAGGCGATTTTGGGAATATTTAAAATCGCTTCCGGCAAAATCTGACCATAAGCAATCACAACGATAAAATCAGGAGCCAAGTCTTTTAACTCCTCGGTAATATTTTTTAAACGTTGCGGTTGTAAGACGCTGAGGTCTAATTCTCGGGCGGCCTTTTTTACGGCGGAGGCATTCAATTCTTGTTTGCGGCCGATTGGCTTATCGGCTTGAGTAACCACACTGACAATTTCAAAACGAGTGTCGCCAGAGAGCGCTTTTAGTCCGGGGACGGCAAAATTCGGCGTTCCCATAAATATTATTTTGTATCTTTTTTCAGGCATGATATCATTATAAGCATGTTTATCACATTTATCAATTGGGTCTTAGGAATCACTAAAGGCTTAAGTTATTTAGGTATTTTTGTTTTGATGACCATTGAAAGCTCTTTTATGCCACTGCCTTCAGAGCTGGTGATTCCGCCAGCGGCTTGGCTCGCCAGTCAAGGGAAGATAAGCTTGATTTTGATTATTGCCTTTGGCACCTTAGGCAGCGTGTTAGGAGCAACGATTAATTATTATTTATCTTACTGGTTAGGGCGTCTTTTGGTTTACGAATTATTTGAAACACGGCTTGCAAAAATATTGCGGCTCAAAAAATCTAAGCTGGAAAAAACAGAAGAAATGTTTTTAAAGAATGCTAATCAGACTACTTTTGTCGGACGCCTAATTCCCGTCGTGCGCCATTTAGTTTCAATCCCGGCCGGTTTTACTAAAATGCCTTTTGGACCTTTTGTTTTATTTACGGCCTTAGGTTCATTTTTGTGGGTAACAATTTTGGCTGTTTTAGGTTATACCTTAGGGGCTAATCAAGCTTTGCTGATTAAATATTATCAGGAAATACAATGGTTTTTATTAGGGGCAGGAATTATTTGGCTGTCTTTTTTCTTTCACAAAAAAAGTAAAAAATATTTTTTGAAAAAATAAAATTTAAATTAGGCAAATAAGCCGGAAAATAGCTTCTCAGGCTATTTTTTTTATGGTAATATATTAGTATATTTGTTAATAATAAAATCTAAATAGTTTATGAAGAAATTTATAAAGTTAAAGGGCCTCCTCGGACTGGTTTTTATTTTGGGAATCAGTTTATTTATTGGCCAGTCGGCAAGGGCGGGGGTTACGGCGATTTGGTTAGTATCTCCAACCTCATCTAATGTTTGCTATACGAAAAGTGCCAGTACTACTTCTTGTCCAATTAGTTATCAATATGGCACTTCTAATTCTGGTGGACCTTATTCTTATAGTATTAAAGTGGGAACTAAAACAGTTGATTCCGGGACTACTAGTGATGGCATTCTTGTTAATAAGTCCGTGCCTTCGCCTTCATACGTTGGTTTAGCCGGAACCTATGACATCACAGCGACCGTTGGTACTATGTCTACCACTAGCGTAGGAGCAGTGGTGGTTGATGATATTCCGCCATCAATGAATATGAGCCTCTTTTCAGGAACTCCGCCAATAACGGCTGGAAATACAGCGACAATTTTATTTAATACGGCTGACAGTAGTGTGACTAATAACTTTTCTTTGAGTGATATTAATGTTACTGGCGGAACCCTGTCAAATTTTACTGGTTCAGGAAATGGATACAGTGTAATGTTTACGCCAAATAGTAACAGCACGACCACCGCTACCTTTGACATCCCGGCTGGTGTTTTTACTGATTTAGCGGGAAATGATAATACGGCTTCCACTCAATTTACTTTAGCAGTGGACACAGTGCAGCCAACTGTAACTTTAAGTTCAGCTACCTCAGATCCAACTAGTGGTAATATTAATGTTACGGCGACTTTTAGTCAGTCAGTTTCTAATTTTACCGTAGGTGATATCTCAGTGACTAATGGTACCGCGGGATCTTTTTCTGGATCGGGAACCACTTATACTTTTGTGGTAACCCCAACAGCTAATGGACTGGTGACAATTAGTGTTCCGGCTGGTGTGGCGACTAATACGGATGGTAACAGCAATTTGGCTTCTAATTCATTGACTAGAACATATAACAGCATACCGCCACCTTCGGCTCCAGTCATTAATGCGGTCGCTGGCGATGACAAAATTAATGCCGCTGAGAAAGCGGCGACGGTGACTGTCACCGGTACTAATGATTCTGGATCAACAGTGACTTTAAATGGCAACGCCACGACCGTGGTCACCGCCACTACTTGGTCTTACGTTCTAAGCA
>Ga0214216_1000238_pt1 | contig 22382 bp, 18 predicted proteins | sample TroBogypolimnion_12_FD_153054 | JGI IMG/M metagenome (GOLD analysis project Ga0214216, IMG submission 153054) | Freshwater microbial communities from Trout Bog Lake, WI - 27JUN2007 hypolimnion | ecosystem: Environmental > Aquatic > Freshwater > Lake > Hypolimnion/Profundal zone | place: Trout... | reverse complement strand
AAAGTAATAATCGCGGCGCGCGATAAATATAATAAGCCGATAGTTGCCGCTTTTATGGGGCAAGAATTAGTCGCCCCCGGACTGGCAATTTTAAATAATAATCGAATTGCCGCTTATTCTTATCCCGAGTCGGCGATTAAGTCTTTGAGCGTTTTAGAAAAATTCCATCAAGATACCCAGTCAAAAATTGAACCGATAACTGAATTTGATGATGTCGACCGTGAGGCGGTGTCTAAAATATTTGCACAAGCCAAGGCCAGTGGTATTCATTCTTTTCCGGAGGCCTCAGCTTTGGCTATTTTAGCCGCTTATCGTCTGCCGGTCTTAACCAGCCGTTTAGCTCATAACCGGGCGGAAGCAGAAGTAATTGCCAAAGAAATTGGTAAAACAATGGTTCTTAAAATAGTCTCTCAAGAGATTCTCCATAAAAGTGATGCTGGCGGTATCATGCTGCATGTCGCTCCGGAAGAAGCTGGTGCTAAATTTGAAGAAATGATGGCGCGCGTGGCGGTTAATCGTCCCGAGGCAAAACTGGAAGGAGTCTTAATGGTGGAAATGATTTTAGACCCGGGTGTGGAATTAATTTTGGGCAGTGTTCAAGATGCCAGTTTGGGCGACGCCATTATGTTAGGTTTGGGCGGCGTTTATGTGGAAATTATTAAAGATGTAATTTTCGGTTTAAATCCCTTAAGTCGCGCTGATGTTTTTAAAATGATTGACGGTTTAAAATCTAAAAACATTTTAGAAGGTGCTAGGGGTGCTAAGCCTTCAGATAAAGAAGCGATTGTCGAATGCGTCTTGCGTTTAGCTAAATTATTATCGGATTTTCCAGAAATTAAAGAGATGGATATTAATCCTTTATTCGTGCTGGAGGCCGGTAAAGGAGCTAAAGTTTTAGACGCTCGCATTGTCATTGAATAATAAATAAGAAATAAAATATTAGTGATAAAACTAATATTTTAGGTTGCCTATATGAAAAAAGTTATTAAAAAAACCACGGTTAAACATAAAAAAACCACTGATTGCCAACCGCTGGGCGAGCTTCGGTTTACTCATTTAAATAGATTAGATGTCAGATCTTTTGTTCTAAAAAACATCACCCCTTATCAAGGCGACGCCTCCTTCTTGTTTGGTCCTTCCAAAAAAACTCAAAGGTTATGGGGTGAATGCGAATACTTGTTAAAACAAGAGACAAGACGGGGCGGAGTTTTAAAAATTGATAATCACTTGGTTTCCAGTATTACGAGTCACAAACCAGGCTATATTGATAAATCACTAGAAATAATTTTCGGCTTACAAACCGATGAACCTTTAAAGCGGGCCATTAAGCCTTTTGGCGGTTTGCGTTCGATTGAAAAAGCTTGTGAAGAAAATGGCGTGACTCTTGATAAGACGGTTTCAGAAATATTTTCCAAATATCGTAAAACCCATAACGAAGGCGTCTTTGATGCTTACACCGATAAGATGCGACTACTTCGCAAAACCGGTATTTTAACCGGTTTGCCAGACGCCTATGCTCGAGGCCGAATTATTGGTGATTATCGCCGCGTAGCTCTTTACGGAGTGGATTATATTATTGAAACTAAAAAAGAAGATAAAAATAAACTTGACCCCTCGGAAATGACCGAGGAAGTTATTCGTTTGCGCGAAGAGATTAGCGAACAGATTAAGGCTTTAGAAGCCATGAAAGAAATGGCAGCGGCTTACGGCTTTGATATTTCGACGCCTGCTAAAAACGCCCGTGAAGCGACTCAATGGACTTATTTTGCTTATCTGGCGGCTTTAAAAGAACAAGATGGGGCGGCGATGAGCTTGGGCAATGTCAGTTCTTTCTTCGATATCTATTTAGAACATGATTTATCGGAAGGCTTAATTAATGAAGAAGGAGCCCAGGAATTAATTGATCAGTTTATTATAAAACTTAGATTAGTACGGCATTTAAGGCCGAATGAATATAATCAACTTTTTGCTGGCGATCCGGTTTGGCTCACTGAATCAATCGGCGGCATGTTTGAAAATGGCAAGAGTAAGGTTACTAAAACTTCCTATCGTTTCCTGCAAACCCTGTTTAATATTGGCCCCTCGCCAGAACCAAATTTAACAGTTTTATGGTCTAAAGATTTGCCAGATAATTTTAAAAAATTCTGCGCGGAAGTTTCCATCAAGACGTCTTCGATTCAATATGAAAACGATGATTTAATGAGAGAGACTAGTGGTCACGATGATTACGGAATTTCTTGCTGTGTTTCCAAATTAGCCATTGGCCAACAAATGCAATATTTTGGCGCTCGATGTAATTTAGTTAAAGCCTTATTGCTTTCTCTTAACGAAGGAAAAGATGAAATGAGCGGTCTGAAAATAATCGATAGTATTGGCCCTCTAAGTGGTAAGACGCTGGATTACAAGCAGGTACTTAAAGAATTTAAAAAGAGCCTTTCCTTTTTGGCTAGCGAATATATCAAAACCATGAATGTCATCCATTTTATGCATGACAAATATTATTACGAACGGGCTCAGATGTCTTTAGTCGACAGCAACGTTGATCGCCTAGTTGCTTACGGTTTGGCTGGCTTATCGGTAGCCGCCGATTCTTTGTCAGCGATTAAATATGCTAAAGTGGTGCCACTGAGAAATGAAGAGGGTATAACTACAGCTTTTGAAATTAATGGCGACTATCCTAAATATGGCAATAATGATAAAAGAGTTGATGATATCGCCATTAAACTAGTTAACGATTTTAACGCTGAACTTTCCAAGCATCATATTTATCGAGGCGCTAAACCGACCTTATCAATTCTAACCATTACTTCAAATGTGGTTTATGGTCAGAAAACTGGCGCCACGCCTGACGGTCGAGAAGCCGGTGCGCCTTTTGCTCCGGGGGCTAATCCGATGCACGGCCGCGACACTAAAGGAGCAATTGCTTCTTTAAATTCCGTCGCCAAATTAGAATACAAGAATGCCCAGGATGGTATTTCTAATACTTTTAGTATTACCCCAAGCACCTTAGGCTCTAATTTAGAAGCACAAGTAAATAATTTAACCTCACTGCTATCCGGTTATTTTGCTAAAGGCGCTCATCATTTAAACGTGAACGTTTTTAACAAGGAGACTTTAAAAGATGCTATGGATCACCCGGAAAAATATCCGCAACTGACCATTCGGGTCTCTGGCTACGCGGTTCATTTCGTTAAATTGTCCCGGCAGCAGCAGCAAGAAGTTTTGGCCAGAACTTTCTTTGAATCAATCTAAAATAAATTCCCCGCTACTCTAAAGCGGGGTTTTGCTATATACTAAATAAATGACTTACGACATCGCAATTATTGGCGCCGGCCCAGCCGGACTGATGGCGGGAATTAGGGCCGGGGAACTCGGGGCTAAAGTTTTACTGATTGAAAAAAATAAACGCCCCGGACTTAAACTGCTGACTACTGGCGGCGGTCGTTGTAATATCACGAACGCCATTTTTGATTCTAAGGAAATGGCGGCTAAATATGGAGCTAACGGTAAGTTCTTAATTTCCGCCTTGAGTAAATTCGGCGCTCAAGAAGTGATTGATTTTTTCAATAATCACGGAATTTTTACGAAACTGGAAAAAGTAAATCAGATATTTCCAGTGAGCGATCGGGCGAGCGAAGTCTTAAATAGTTTAATTGACGCCTTTAAAAGTAACGGTGGCAAGCTTATAACCGAATCGGTGGTTCGGCAGATTGCAAGCCAAGGTAACCATATTGAAAAAATTATTTTAAATAGCGGTGAAGAGATTATTGCTAAAAATTATATTATCGCAACCGGTGGCGCCACTTATCCCGGTACCGGTTCAACCGGTGATGCTTATTTGTGGCTGAAAAAACTGGGACACAAAATTGTAACTCTGCGACCAGTTTTATCGCCGATTATCGTTAAAGAAAGTTCGGTTAAGAAACTAGAAGGCCTCAGTTTAAACGGGGTAGTCCTTAATTTATATGAAGGCGATAAAAAAATTCAAAGCGTTGCCGGAGATATTATTTTTACCGCTAGTGGCGTAAGCGGACCGGCGGCCCATAATTTAAGCCGGTACATTAAAGGTACTGAGAAACTTAATTTGAAAATAGATTTTTTGCCGGATTACAAAATAGAAGAATTAGATGAACACTTGCGCGATATTTTTACGCACCACGGCACCAAATTATTTAGAAATAGTTTAGACGGCTTAGTGCCGTCTAAGCTGCAATATTTACTTGGTGATATTTTAAATATCAGCGTTGATAAAACCGCCAGCGTAATTAATCGGGAAGAGCGGAAAGCTTTGATTAATTTCTTAAAAGGCTTCAATTTAAAAATCCAATCAGTAGGCGGTTATGATAAAGCCATGGTAACTGCGGGCGGTGTCGCTTTAAATGAAGTTAACCCTAAAAATATGCAATCAAAAATTATTGATAATTTATTTTTAGCCGGTGAGGTTTTAGATTTAGACGGACCGAGCGGCGGTTACAATTTACAAATTTGTTGGAGCACCGGCTATGTGGCCGGAGAAGGAGCGGTTAGCTAAATAAAAAACTCGGCGTTTCACCGAGTCTTTTTTTATTTTTCAATTATCTCGCAAAGTTTTTGGAAGATGTCTTCAATTGGAGCCTCGCCATCAAGCTCATAAAATTTATTTTTAGCCTGGTAGTGAGCTGATAAAGGGACGGATTCTTTTAAGAAGACATTCATCCGATTTTCAACGACACTTTTATCTTTATCGTCGCCACGATTTTCTAAAGCAATCCGATCGCTGATGCGACGGTCAACGGCCTCGCTGCTAATTTTAAGCAGGCATAAAGCGCTTACTTCCAAATCAACTTCGGCCAGCATTTGATCAAGTAAAATAGCTTGGTCAACAATTCTGGGGAAGCCGTCAAAGATTATGCCGGTGGCCACGGCCTGGTTTTTAACATCGCGCAAAACTTCCAAAATCAGTTCGTCGGAAACAAGTAGGCCGGAATCAACCGTATTTTTAATCTTTTGTCCAAGCTCGGAACCGGAAGCAATCTGTTCGCGCAATTTATCGCCCATAGCAAAATGATACAGACCATATTTCTCCGCAATCATTTTAGCTTGCGTGGTTTTACCGGCGGCCGGTAAACCATAGAGAATAATAATTTTACCCATAGCGTTTTTGTAAGTATTTGTTAGAAAAATATATTGTATCAACGAATTTTGTCACTGGCAAGGGAAAGTATTCGAATAGGCTTCTGTATTTGACGTCTTTTCTTTTTTGTGCTAACATTTATCAGTAACTCAAGATCCGAGCATTTGTCATATTAAGTGGCCCTAAATGGAATCGGGTCGCTTATTTTTTTTATGAAAGACACCTTACAAACAGTGGATTCCGGATTTGATGGATTAGGAATTAAAGACACTATTTTAGCATCAATTAAGAAGTTGGGTTTTGTAACGCCAACTCCGATTCAAGAAAAAACCATCCCGATTGGGTTAAGTGGTCAAGATTTAATTGGTATTGCGCAGACGGGAACCGGTAAAACCTTTGCTTTTGGTATTCCGATGTTGCAACGCTTGGGCGTTATTGGTGGCCGCGGTTTAATCCTGCTGCCAACTCGCGAACTTGCTTTGCAAGTCGAAGATAATTTAAAAAAACTTGGTACTTCTTTAGGCCTTAAGACAGCCGCCTTTATTGGCGGCGAAGCCCAGGAACGCCAACTTTACGCCCTGCGTAAAAATCCTCATATTATTATTGCCACGCCGGGTCGTTTAATCGATTTTTTAAAGCGTAAAATTTTAACTTTAAATGACATTAAAGTTTTGGTTCTAGATGAAGCGGACATGATGTTTGACTTAGGCTTCGCGCCTCAGGTTGAAGAAATTTTATCGAAGATACCAACTGACAGGCAGACGATGTTGTTTTCCGCTACCATGCCTTTATCAATTGTTAAACTCACCACTAACCACATGAAACTGCCGGTTAGTATTGAGGCGGCCCCATCGGGAACAACGGCTGAGAAAGTTGACCAAGAAATGTATATCATGCATAAAGATGACCGAATTAAACATTTAGAAAGAGTTTTAAATGAATATAAAGGTTCAGTTTTAATTTTTGTCAGAACTAAGCACAGTGTTTCCGGTTTAACCGAGGCTATTAGAAATTTCGGCCACACCGCTGAAGAGATTCACTCGAATTTATCCTTACGTAACCGTCGTAAAGCTTTAGATGATTTTAAATCAGGCAAAGCTCGTGTGCTCGTAGCTACGGATATTGCGGCTCGCGGATTGGATGTGAGCGGTATTGAACTGGTCATTAATTATAATTTGCCGGATAAATTATCTGATTATGTCCATCGCATCGGCCGCACCGGGCGTGCTGGTAAATCCGGTAAAGCGATTTCTTTTGCTACCCCCGATCAAGCCAAGGATATTCGTGATATTGAAAGAATTATTAACCAGCCGATTGCTCTGACTAAATTTGCTGAACCTCAAAGTTTTAACTCGCGCTCTAAGCCGTCCCGTCCGGCTAACGGCAAAAGATTTGATTCTCGCCCGACTTCTAGATTTACTTCGAGACCAGGTTACGAGCAGGGAAAACGATCAAGTTTTCCGGTTGCCACTTCAGAGAAATATACCCCAAGTTTAACTAGCACCTCAGCTTCAATGGCACCGGCTTCTCGAGCGCCCTATCGAAAATTCGATAAAGCACCTCAAGAGCTTAAGAAAAATTTTAATGACGGACCGAAAAAATATTCTAAGTTTGGCGATAAAGATAATTTTGACCGGGATAAAAGACTTAATCATTTACCTAAATTCAATAATAAACCAGATTTTGATACTTTTAAGTTTATTGAAGAAGCTCCAGTTAAGCGCTCGAATTCTAGTCGTCCAGTTTATGAAGGGGCAAAACCTAGAACCTTTGGCAAACCCGCTTACGCTGAAAAAAGAACGACTCCTTATGGTGCCACTAAGCATAGAACCTTTGGTAAACCGGCTTACGCTGACCATGGAACTTCAACTTACGAAGGTTCAAAGCCGAGAGCTTATAGCGATAAAAAACCTTTTTCAAATGATGCTAACCGAGCCTCTTCCTATCATTCAGGGCGCCCGGCTTCCGGTAAACCATATGCGGGGCCGTCATCTTATAAATCTAGTGCCAGCTCAACTTACGAAGGTTCAAGTCCGAGGCCTAAAAAATCCTCAGATACCTGGACTTCCCATTCTTCAGTTAAGCCAAGTTATGCGGGCAAGAAAATTGATAGTAGTCGTCCGGCTCGACCTTTTAAATCTAAGGGTAAGCCAAGTTTTAAGAAAACAAGATAAAAACCAAAGACAGGCTAAGGCCTGTCTTTTGTTTTGGCAGTTATTTCGTTATAATTATCCTGTGTTAAATTAAATGATAAAAATATGTTATTATCTCAACCATATAAAGCGCCGGAGCGTTTAACTGATTTACCGAACATCAATCTGCAAACGGTTTCACGCTTGGCTAAAGTAGGAATAAATTCCGTTGATGATCTTTTAAATGGCGACCCTTACCAAATTTTTGACGTGATGCTGCACCGAGTTGATCCAGGTTTAAAGCGTCAGGACTTAGCCAATTTAGTGGGGGCCTATAAGGGCTGCCACGGCAATAGCGTTCTCGGTGAAGCAGTTAGGGAATATAAATTGCGCCGGCCAGACCACGTGTGGAAGGAATAATTGACTCTCGAATGATAAAAGAGTAATATATTCTTATACCTCCCCCTAAGGGTGTGGTATAGTAAAAACTTATGAAAAAAGAACAGCTTTCTCCTAAACAAGATGTGGCGCGGCGTTTAAAAATAGCCAGCGGCCATCTTAAAAAAATAATTGATATGGTGGATAATGGCGTCTATTGCATTGATATTTTACAGCAAACCGCCGCCGTTAGAAGCGCTATTAAAAAAGCGGAAGAAGTTTTGTTAGTTAATCATATCAGCCACTGCGTAGTAAATGCCATAAATTCTAACGGCAAAGAAAAGGCAATTAAAGAATTAGAGCAGGTGTTTAGAAAAATTAATTAGAATCCTTGTAAAACCTCATGAGAAGATATTCTATTAGAATTATTTCTTTATTAATAATTAGCGCGGTCTTTTTTATGACCAGCGGTTTTTGTTTTAACAGTTTGATTAATTTAGGATTTAAGGCTGAAACTAAAACCCTTTCAGTTTCTACCAGTGCCAGTAATTTACTGGTTGATGCCGATGGCTGCGGCGGCGATCGGGCCTATCAGCCTAATAGTCAGACAACTAATGAGCTTTCTTTAGCTGTTAGTCACCATAACGCGCCCGGTTCCTGTTGTCTAAATGACGGGCATCTTAGTATTTTAAATATTGCTAAATCATTGGAGATCAGTCATTCTGTTTTCGGTGATGTTTTTAAAGAGAAAAATTCTTTGGCCATCGTTTCTAAAGCGATTGTTCGTTTTGATCCGATGACGCCGCCGCCAGAGTTGGCTTTACTTAGATCAACTATTATTCGCATATAATTAATTATTGTTAAACACCGAATCTGGCTATTTTTTTTCTTGTTTAAATTAATAATAATTTTTTTATGTCTCAAAATAAATGTATCAAGCTGCCTATTAAGGGCATGCATTGTCGTTCTTGTGAACTCCTAATCGAGGAGAATCTTAAAGAAATTCCTCGAGTCAAAAATGTCGATGTCAGTCATAAAAATAATGAAGCGGTAATTCATTATGATGGTAGCTCCCCAGATTTGAATCTTCTAAAAAAAGCGGTGGTTGCTGCTGGTTATGAAATCGGCCAGTCAGGAAAATTGCCTTTTATTACCAAGGATAAAAAAGAATATAATAATTTAGGCGTTGCGATTTTAATCGTAATTAGTATTTTATTGATTCTCAAAGCTCTGGGTTTAACTAATATCAGTGTCAGTTCAGGCCTTAGTAGTCCTAGCTTTGGTTTAGTGGTGCTAATTGGTTTAGTCGCTGGTTTCTCCACTTGTATGGCTTTAGTCGGCGGACTATCTTTAGGGCTTTCTACTAAATTCGCCGAAGCTCATCCGGAATCTACGTCCGCTCAAAAATTTATACCCCATTTATACTTTGTAGCCGGGAGAATCTTGTCTTATGCTTTCCTGGGCGGATTATTAGGTGCCCTGGGCACTGTCTTTCGCTTCTCAACTATGGCTAACGGAATTCTTACCTTAATTATCGGGTTGGTCATGTTAGTTATGGGACTACAATTAATTAATATTTTTCCGCGGTTAAATAATTTTAAGTTGACGCTTCCTAAAAGCCTCGCTAAATCTTTAGGTTTTGGTCAGAAGAAAGAAACTTATAGTAGTATTCAGGCGATGATTATCGGTGGGCTAACATTTTTTCTGCCCTGTGGTTTTACGCAAGCAATGCAACTTTACGCTGTAAGTACCGGAAATTTTTGGTCCGGAGCTTTGGTAATGGGGCTATTTGCTTTAGGGACTGCTCCAGGATTACTCAGTATCGGCGGGGTAACTTCTTTGGTTAAGGGAAAATTTAAAGAGAGATTTTTTCAGGTAGCCGGAGTGGCGGTAATTTTCTTTGCTTTATTTAATCTAAATAACGGCTACACTTTAGCCAGTTTAAGTTTAGAAAGTTTAGACGCCAATAGTAATTTGGAAAATATAGTTAGTGATCCTAATGTTATTTTAGAAAATGGCGTTCAAGTAGTTCATATGTCAGAAACTGGTAGCGGTTATTCCCCTAATAGTTTTTCTATTAAGAAAGGAATTCCCGTTAAATGGGTGATTGATGCTAAGGATCCTTATTCTTGCGCTAGTTCAATTATGATCCCCCAATTGAATATTTCTAAGAGTTTGGTTGCCGGAGAGAACACGATTGAATTTACGCCAGACTCTATCGGTAAGTTAGCTTTTTCCTGTTCAATGGGTATGTATACCGGAACCTTTAACGTTTATGATGATAGGGCTAACGTTTCTGGCGCCGATAATAATGTCGTAAATTCAAATAACTCAGTTAATGGGGCGCCTGTCGTTAGTGGCGCTGGTTCTGGCGGCGTTAGGGCGTCGGCTAGTAATACCGGCGGCTGCGGTTGCGGTGGTGGTAGTTCTTGTGGCGGCGGCACCAAGATTGTGCCAAATACGACAGATACCGCGGCGGTTGTTTCTAATGATGAGCAGCTTATTAAAGCGTCTTACACGGTGGCAGGCGATTTGCAGCCAAATAGTTTTACCGTTAAAGCCGGTAAACCGGTGCATTTTGAGATTTTAGCTAAAGAGGATGGGGCTGGCTGCATGGGCACAATCCAAATTCAAAATCTCTACCAAAATGTTCAGCGTTTTGAAGCCGGTAAGACGATTACAATGAACTTCACTCCGCAAACTCCAGGCAGCTATTTGATTACTTGTGCGATGAACGTGCCGCACGGAACCATTAGGGTAGAATAATAATTATTAATAATATGAATAATATAAATTTAAAACTAACCGGTTTAACTTGTGAAGCCTGTGTTAAATTAGCCTCCAAACGTTTTCAGAAAGTTCCGGGCGTTATTAAAGTGGACATTGATTTAGCTACTGGCGAAACTAATATTGAAAGCGAAGTCGACCTTGATCTAGGAGTCTTGCAAGCTAGTTTAGCGGGGACGACTTATAAAATAGTTAAATAAATATGATTAATAAAAAATTACTTAAAATCGTCGGCATGCATTGCGCTTCCTGTGAGATGATTATAAAAGAAGATTTATTAGAACTGCCAGGAATTAGTGATGTAAAAGTTGATTTTAAAACTGGAGAAGGCGAATTGATGCTCGATGATTCTAAGAACCAGGCTACTGATATAATTAATTCGATAAAAAATTCTGGTTATGAGGCGGAGATTGTGGGCGAACCCCATCAAATTGCAATTTCTAAAAATGCTGAACCCTTAAAAGTTCTAGGGAAAACAGAAGTTAAGGATAATGATTCTAAACAACGAGTTAACTTGTCGCTTTTTGGGATGCATTGTTCTTCTTGCGCCAATATCATTGAACGCTCCCTTAAGAAGGTGCCGGGGGTAAGTTCAGCAAATGTAAATTTCGCCGCTGAGAAAGCTAATGTTATTTACGACGAGTCTCAAGTTAATTCTCAAAAATTAATTGAGGCAATTTCTAAAGCGGGGTATAAGGCGGAAATGGTTGACGCTAAAGATGCTGATTATGAAAGACGCAAACGCGAGCAGGAAACTAAAAACTATGCTAAAAGTTTTTGGTTTAGTTTTGCTTTAAGCTTACCGATGCTGTATTTTATGCTGCTAGATTTCTTTGCTATCCCCGGTAAAGAGGCGCTCTTGCCATATGTTGGAATTATTTCACTAGTCTTAACGCTGCCGATCCAATTTATTATTGGGGCCAGGTTTTATCAAGGGATGTGGGCTTCGCTCAAAATGAAGACCTTTAATATGGATAGCTTGATTGCTATCGGTACCTCAACGGCCTTTATTTATAGTTTGGTTAATTTTATCAGCTACTTTATTAAAACGCGATCAGTCATCGGTCTTGGCGGTAAAATCCCGGAATTATATTTTGAAACCGCAGCTTATCTGATTACTTTTGTGATTTTGGGTAAATGGTTGGAAATTAGAACTAAAAGTAAAACCGGCGATGCGATTAAAAAATTAATGGGCTTACAAGCTAAAACAGCCCGCGTTATAAGAAATGGCGTTACTTTAGATATTGCGATTCAAGAAGTGGTTCGCGGCGATATCGTCATCGTCCGTCCGGGTGAGAAAATTCCGGTCGATGGCCAAATCGTTAAAGGAAGGTCCGCGATTGATGAATCAATGATTACCGGCGAAAGTTTGCCAGTTGAAAAAAAGGAAGGCGATAGCGTAATTGGTGCGACAGTTAATAAGACTGGCAGTTTTGAATTTGTGGTTAATAAGATTGGCAGTGAAACGGCTTTGGCTCAGATTATTCGTTTAATTGAAGATGCTCAAGGGTCAAAAGCGCCGATTCAAGGATTCGCCGATAAAATTTCCGCGGTCTTTGTTCCCACGGTAATTAGCTTAGCTATTATTACTTTTGTAGTTTGGTATTTCTTTTTGGGGGCAACTTTATCTTTTGCCTTAATGGCTTTTACGGCGGTGATTGTCATCGCCTGTCCTTGCGCTCTAGGCCTGGCTACGCCCACGTCTTTAATGGTGGGAACTGGTAAAGGAGCGCAGTATGGCATCTTAGTTAAAGGCGGCGAACCGTTAGAAGCCGCTTGCCATATTAATACTGTCATTTTCGATAAGACCGGAACACTGACTAAAGGGAAGCCGGAAGTAACCGATATTGCTACTTTTGACAGTATTAATGAAGATGAAATTTTGATGGTCGCCGCTAGCTTGGAAAAACAATCAGAGCATCCGCTAGCGGAAGCTATTTATTCTCATGCTAATTATAAGTCAGTAACTCTTAGTGAGGTTAAAAATTTTTCTGCGATTGCCGGACACGGCGTTAAGGGAGTAATTAATAATATTGAATATTATTTGGGCAATCGTCGTTTAATGACCGATGTCTTAGGACACTCAATCGATAAAGTAAATCGCGAATTGATTAAATTAGAAGAGCAGGGTAAAACCGCTATGTTGCTGGCAAGCTCCGAAAAGATATTAGGCGCGGTGGCTGTGGCTGATACGGTTAAAGCCAGTTCGGCTGAAGCAGTTACTAAATTAAAAAAACTGGGCATCGAAGTTTATATGATTACCGGTGACAACGAACGTACGGCCAGGGCCATTGCCGCCTCAGTTGGTATTAGCCAAGTTTTATCCGAGGTGTTACCTGAAGAAAAAGCGAATGAAGTTAAAAAATTGCAGCAAGCTAATAAAAAAGTGGCCATGGTTGGGGATGGTATTAATGATGCCCCGGCTTTAGCTCAAGCTGACCTAGGAATTGCCATGGGATCAGGTACAGATGTAGCGATGGAAACAGGCGGTATCGTTATCATGAAAAATGATTTAAACGACGTGGTAACGGCTTTCCAATTATCTCGCGAAACGATGGCCAAGATTAAGCAGAACATGTTTTTTGCTTTGTTTTATAATGTTATTGGGATTCCAATTGCGGCCCGTATTTTTACCGCTTATGGTTTAGTGTTGAAACCGGAACTAGCCGGGCTCGCGATGGCGACGAGTTCAATTTCAGTCGTCGGTAATTCGCTGCTGCTTAAATATTTTAAACCGAATAAGCGGAATTACCTTTCTTTGGCGGCCCCTTTTATTATGGTAATAGTTTTTACTTTCGGGTTTTTTGAGTTTGCCAAAATAAGTTCTAATATGGAAAACTCTGGCATGGCACTTTTAGTCTCAGCGCAAACAGCTACTAGTCTTAATAATTTCTTAGCGGCCAATCAAAGTAAAATCGATTTTTCTAATGATAATCCTAAATTATTTTTAGGAACAGACAGTCTGCCTAACTCTCTTAAAGCTAAAGAAGGAACCTTGACTCTTGGCGATAATGAAATAGTTCTCGGTTATAATGAAGGAGAAATGATGAAGAAGGAAAAATTAATTAAAGGCGTTGGTGATAATTTGTCGAATTTCTTTGGTTTATCCAGCATTAAGGTGATTGGTATTTTAGAGCCAACCGGGACTCTGATTGATAATTATCATTTAGTAAATAATAATACCTTAAGCAGAATGACGAGTGTTGCTACGATCCAAGTGGTTTCGGAAGATGACAGTGTTGATATATTTTATAAAGGTAAAGAGGGTTTACCGGATAAAATAAAAAATACTATTAGTAATTTTAATCCCATCTGGCTCAGTAATAAGCTCTATTTACCCGTCTATATTGGTTTTAGCGATGCTAAGATGATGGTTAAAAATAAAGAGTTTACTAAGGTTGGAGATATTATTGGTGATTTTTCCGGCCACAGCGTAATTATCGCCGGTGTCTTGCCGGAGACTAAAACTCTTTTAGATACGATGCATTTTGTGGGAACAGATTTTGAGATTAAAAAATAAAATAGTTACTTCAATTAAAAACAGCGCTTATTATCGCGCTGTTTTTTTGTCAATAAATTAATCGATAACATTTAAGGTTCCGGTATACATACCCATCGAGCAGGCAAATTTTATCGGTCCAGTTTCTTGAGGAGTAAAGTTGATGGTGTTGGCTCCTGGTTTTAAAAATTCTCGAATTTTATACTGCGGAATAATCAGTACGCTGGCACAAGAGTAGGGGTCTTGAGCTTCAACCGCCAAACGAACCGGAATTCCTTTTTTAATAGTGAAAGAATTAGGCGAGTATCCGTTAGCGGATTCGGTCATGTTGATTACTTGAATGCCATTTTCTAAGGTGACATTAGCTTCCTCGGTTTGTTTAGTAGACTGCGCTGGTTTACTGCCGATTATAAAAACCAGGGCGACAATGATGATAATGATTAAAATAATAACGATTTTTTGGTTCTTATTTTTCATAAAATTAAGCTTGATTAGGTAATATTGTAAGGGTATAGTTAACTAATTATACTCTTTTGCTAGTCGACAGGCAAGATAGCTTATTTTTAATTTACAAAATAAGAGATAATTGATAATCTTAAGTAAGACAAGCTATAATAAATTTATTAAATTTATGAAAAATCCCACAGAACCAAATTTTAAAACTGAGTGGTTTCCGGTTTTAACGATTATGTTATCACTCTTAGCGGCTTTTTACTTCAGTTCTTATTTGCCGCACGATTTAATTCTGAGCTGGACTGAAGCTGGTGAGCCTGATCAGTCTATTTCCTGGACAATGTTAGCTTACCTCTGGCCCATAGCCTTGGCCGCGGTCTACGCGATGTTTCTCTTCTTTCCTTATTTTAAAATTAATCATCAAGAAAGCGCGGCGCTTAAGGAGCAATGGCATAAAGCTAAAGAATTATCGCTAGCCTTCTTCTTTTCTTTACAAGTAGTCGGCGGTTTAATGCTACTGGGTCGTGATCGGATTTTAATTTGGGCGCTGCCAGTTTTATTCTTCTTGTTTTTAATTTCTCTAATTCCAACGATTGTCAGAGTTGCAAGGCATCGAAAAAACCACCCAATTAAAAGGTGGTAAAAAACCTATTTATATACAAATTATAAGGAAAGTTATAGAATATTTATATGGAAAATAACTTACCTTTGGCTGCTTTTTTCCGCCCTAAGACTTTGGCGGATTTTGTCGGTCAGGAACAAATTATCGGCCCAGAGTCTTGGCTTTATAAAGCTATTTATAGTGACCAGGTGCCATCTCTTTTATTCTGGGGTCCGCCAGGTAGCGGTAAGACGACCCTGGCTCTTATTATTGCTAAAGAAACTAAAGCGGAGTTTATTCAAATCTCGGCTACAGAAAGCGGTAAAAAAGATTTAGTCTCAATTGTGGAGCGAGCGCGCCAGTCCAAACGCTTAGGCACTAAAACAATTTTATTTATTGATGAAATTCATCGTTGGAATAAAGCTCAGCAAGACGCCCTGTTACCGCAAGTGGAAAATGGAACCATCACTTTAATTGGCGCCACCACCGAGAATCCTAGTTTTGCCGTTAACGGTGCTTTACTGTCTCGAGTTAAAGTCGTGGTTTTAGAAGCTTTATCAGAAGTTAATTTAAGTTTAGTCGTTAGCCGAGCGGCTAAGTTTTTAGGCTTTAAGGCCAAGAAAGAGGTGTGGAATTTTATCGCTCGCGTGGCTAACGGCGACGCTCGGAAAGCTTTAAATATTTTAGAAAGCGCTGGTGCCGACGGCCGGGCCATTACCCTTGAACTAGTTAAGCAAATTATTAACAAACCTAATTTGCTTTATGACAAGAATGGCGAGGAGCATTATAATATTATTTCCGCCCTACATAAATCGATGCGGGGCGGGGATGCTAACGCGGCTATTTATTGGCTGGTGCGGATGCTTGAAGCTGGCGAAGATCCGTTATATATCGCTCGCCGTTTAATTCGTTTTGCCTCTGAGGATATCGGTCTAGCCAATAATTCGGCGTTGCTCCTGGCTAATGCCACTTATGACGCCTGCCACAAAATCGGTTTACCGGAATGCGGCGTAACTTTGGCTCATTGTGTAGCTTATCTGGCTAAATCAACTAAAAACATTGCAGCCTATCAGGCTTATGAATTAGTTAAAGCCGAAATTGCTAAAAGCGGTAACTTGCCGGTGCCACTACATATTCGAAACGCCCCAACTAAGCTGATGAAAGATTTAAACTATGGCAAAGGTTATAAATACACGCCGCTAGAAGATTCCAGTGACCAGGAGTATCTGCCTAAAGAATTAAAGAGTAAAAAATTTTTTAAGTAGAAGAATATAATTATAGTTGGTTTATTTTGTTAAATATTAGAAATCAAAATCTCTATATATTGACAAAAATTAATTAAAGTGCTATTATGTATTTATAGTTTTTTAAAATAGTAATAACCCTAAAAATTATATATCATGAACGGAATGGAAATTCAGAAATTAATTGAAGTAATGGAAAGTAAAAATCTTTCTGTGGCTCAGGTTATTGACCTCATTAATGGTCAAAAAACAGAAAAAGTAATAGGTACTGCCTTTGAAATGACCTTTAATGTTGATTACTCTAAAAGTATTGAACAAGCCATCACTCTCGGCAACTATGATTGGAAAGATGATGGCATCACCGCCGAAAATTTTCCAATTTCTTCGGAAATGATTGGAAAAAAAGTGAGAGTGACTACTAAGTTGTTCAGTTTTAATCATAACATCAGTTCAGCAGATGCAATCGATGAAATGAATGAATTCGGTTATCGTCCCGCCACCTTAATGGAACTGTTGACTCTGGGATTTTCATTTCCTGAGTTACAACGACAGTCTACGATTATCGCTCTCGGTTCTGTTTGGTGTGCCAATGCTTATGCCCGTAGTTGCGTGCCTTGTCTGAGTGCCATTGACTCTATGCATAAGCTTAACCTCTATTTTTTTGATAGTAACTGGGGTGCTGGTTGTCTATTCATTGGCGTCCGCAAGTGAAATTAAAAAACCCGTTTCGAAATGAAGCGGGTTTTTTCTTGCTTTTTATTCCGCTAGTTCCAACCAACTAGCCTCAGCCTCCTCAATTTTTTGTTTAATATCTTCGAGTTCAGCTATTTTTTTATTATCATAATTAATGGGATTATCAGTAAAATGTTGGAAAATGGCGGCACGTTCGGCTTGTAACTTAAGCAGCTTATTTTCCAAACTCTTTAATTTTTTCTGCCTTTCCTTGTTCTCGCGATATATTGGCTTTGGTTTATCAGTTTGTACAAAATCTTTTAACAGGGAACTGATCGCTAATCTTTTTTCTAACTGGTTGATATAATCTTCATAACCATGATAGTGACGCTTGGACCTACCATTGTTTACTTCAATAATTCCCGTGGCCACTAAATTAGCAAAGGTGCGATCATGGCTGGTAAATAACAACACGCCGTTGTAATCTTGCAAAGCTGAGCCTAGAGATTCAACCGTCTCAAAGTCTAGGTGATTGCTCGGTTCATCAAGGATTAGAATATCCGGTTTGCTAAGAAGTAGTCCTGCTAAAACTAGGCGGGATTTTTCGCCGCCGCTTAAGACGCCTAAAGATTTTTTTAGATCTTCGTCACGAAATAGAAAATCACCAGCCATTTGTAAGACTTTCTCAGTTTTTAAGTCACTGCTCGCGAGTCGTCTTAAATATTCACCCACCTGTTCGTCTTGGTTTAAAATCAAAGTCGATTGCTGCCCGTAGTAACCCTTTTTTAAACCCGTAAACCAAGAGAAGCCTCCAGATATCGGCGTAATCTCTTCAGTTAAGGTTCGAAGCAGCGTAGTTTTACCTTGACCATTATCACCGACGACAATAATTCTTTCGCCGCCTTTAACAATAAAATCCAAATCACTGACGATGCTTTTGCCATTATAGCCGATGCTTAAATTATCCACATTTAAAATCGTCTTTTTTAATTTTTCAACCAGCGGCATCGTGATTCTTACGGAACTGGAATTATGTTCAATGCTTATTTTGTGAACCTCCATGCGGTCAATCTTTTTAATAAAAGCCTGGGCTTGTTTCGCTTTGGAATCTTTATAACGAAAACGGTCTACAAATTTCTGTAAGTGTTTCTGTTCGCGGTCAATTTTCTTATTAAGATTTTGATCACTAGTTAGCCGCTGTTCTTTAAAGGCTAAGTAAGCCTCAATGCCTTGAGGAAAAGAAATACAGCGATGAGAAGTAATTTCAATAGTTTCGGTGCAGGTATTTTTTAAAAATTCGCGGTCATGAGAAATAATTAAAAAAGCACCGTGGTAGCTTTTTAAAAAATCTTCAAGCAAAAGAATGGTTCCAAGATCTAAATAGTTGGTCGGCTCATCGAGCAAAAAAAGAGTCGGTTCCAGAAGTAACATGGCGGAGAGTTTTAAACGCATTTGCCAGCCGCCAGATAATTCGGCGGCGGTTTTATTTAACTTCTCGCTGTCGAATCTAAACTGGCTGGCAATTTTTTGGCACTGCCAATCTTCTTGGCCGCTTTTACGTTTTAAGTAATCAATCGCTAACTCCTGGGGCAAGAAATCGCTTTCTTGTTCAATGCTGCCGATAATCGTTTCACGGCCGATAATTATTTCACCTTTATCCGCTGTTTCTTTGCCTAAAATAATTTTAAACAGCGTTGACTTGCCGGCACCATTACGCCCGATAACACCGATTTTTTGCTTTTCAAAAATACTAAAAGAGAGGCCGGAAAAAATTATTTTACCGCCATATTCTTTCTCTAAATTATTGACTTGGAGCAGTGGTGACATAGTTATCTCTAATAATATGGATATTTTAAGATTTAGACAAGTATGCTACGCTAATAAAGCATTTTAATTTATTTAAATCTTATGTCACTACTTAATTCCATCCTTTCTTTTCCGTTTATCAGGCGGCTGTCAGATATTGAATTATTTAAAAAATATCCTGAAGAGGTTCAGGCTGAGGTCTTTCGCTATCTGATTGACAAGGCCGCTGATACTGATTGGGGACAGACTCATAATTTTAAAGCTATAAATTCTGTTAAAGACACCGCTCAGGCAATAAATATTTTTAGATCACAAGTTCCTTTGTCGTCATATGATGATTTAAAGCCTTGGATAGACCGGTCGCGTCAAGGCGAGACTGATGTTTTGTGGCCAGGAACCGTTAAATGGTTTGCTAAATCATCTGGAACGACCAATGATAAAAGTAAATTTATTCCGGTTACCGAAGATTCTTTAGAAGCGTGCCATTATCAGGGCGGTAAAGATGTGGTAGCTCTTTATGTTGATAAACATCCAGAAACCAAATTATTTACCGGTAAAACCTTAAGTTTAGGTGGCTCAAAACGTGAAGATGAATTAAATAGTGATAATTATTGCGGCGACCTCTCCGCCATTTTAATGGATAATTTACCTTTTTGGGCGGAGTTAGTCCGCACTCCGGAATTACCCGTCGCTTTAATGGACGAGTGGGAATTAAAATTAAAAGAGATTGTTAGAACAACGAAAAACGAAAATGTAATCGCTTTGGCTGGTGTGCCTTCCTGGATGCTCGTGTTGCTGCGCAAAATTATCAGCGAAACAGGCGTGTCTGATATCCGAGAACTTTGGCCTAACTTGGAATTGTTTATGCATGGTGGCGTGGCCTTCGGTCCTTACCAACAGCAATATAAAAAAATCTGCGGCCCCAGCATGAATTATGTTAATATTTATAACGCCTCAGAAGGATTTTTTGGCATCGGCTTCGATAGTAGCCGCGATGACATGCTACTGATGTTAGATTATGGCATTTTTTATGAATTTGCCTCACTGGAAGAACTGGAAAAAGCTCAGCCGAAAACTTGCACAATTTCTGAAGTCGAACTCGATCGTAATTATGCTTTAATTATTTCGACGAGCGGCGGTTTATGGCGCTACCTTATCGGCGACACAATTCAATTTACCAGTTTAAAACCTTATTATTTTAAAATTTCTGGTCGCACAAAACATTTTATTAATGTTTTTGGGGAAGAGCTGATGGTTGACAATGCTGACCAGGCCATTGCCAAGGCTTGTGAGCGCACCGGAGCCTTAGTTAAAGAATATAGCGCCGCGCCAATCTTTATGACGGAAACAGAAAAAGGACGGCATGAGTGGCTGATTGAATTTGAACATGAACCCGATGATTTAGCACATTTTAATAACGCTTTAGATGAGGCGCTAAAGAGTTTAAACTCCGATTACGAGGCGAAGCGCTATAAAGATATTACATTACTGCCACCAGCCATCGTCGTGGCTCGCTCCGGTTTATTTTACGATTGGCTGGCTAATAAAAATAAATTAGGCGGTCAGCATAAAGTACCGCGGCTCTCTAATAACCGCACGCAAATCGAAGAAATGCTAAAATTTTCGAATATCTAATTTATAACCGCGGCCCGGGAAAGTATGAATCAATTCGCATTCATCTTTTTGTTTTAGTTTGTGGCGCAGATTGACGATGTGGGTATCTAAAGTGTTGGAGAATGGATCAGAATTTATATCCCAAACGCCTTCAATAATGGTTTCTCGAGATTTTATTTCACCGCGATGGCGCATCAGGTATTCTAAAATGGCGTATTCTTTTCTGGTTAAATTAATTATTCGTCCTTGGCGCCGAACAAGTTGCCGATTTAAATCGATTGACAGATTTTCGACCCGCAGTATTTCAGGCACCGTATTAGGCGGTCGTCGAAGCAGTGCTTTAATCCTTAAAAATAACTCTTCAAGCAGGAATGGTTTGGTTAAAAAATCATCCACGCCATAGCTATAAGCCTGGGCTTTACAATCAAATTCACCGCAAACCGTTAGCATGATAATCGGCGTACTTTTATCGCGACGAATTTCTTTAACGACTTCAAGACCATCTTTCTTGGGCAGTAAATAGTCTAAAATGATGACATCATAGGTGTTAGTGCGCCCTAAAAAAGCGCCGCGTTCGCCGTCGTGGGCCAAATCAACGATATAAAGCTGGCTTTCTAGGCTGGCTTTGATAAAGTTAGCGATGGAAGTTTCATCTTCAATGATTAAGATTTTCATAGATTTTTATTAATTAATTTAAATTTCTTAAATTATAAAATAAAGTTCCTGAATTTTTGATAAATAAAAGATGATTTTTTTATAATTAGTTAAAAAAGTGATTTTTTACTATAATTTAAAGATGGGTAAATTAGCCAAAAAAATACTTATAATTATTTCGAAAATAATCGGCGCTTTGGCCTTAGCTTTTTTGCTGATACTTGTAGCTGGTTTTTTAGCCGTGCGTTTTAATCTAACCAAGACGGCTGGTGATGTTGATGAAAACACTGGTATTTATAATTCCTTAGAAGACAGTTTAACGGCCAGTCGACAAATAATAGCCTTTTTGCCCGGTAATCGTGATATTGCCAAAGTTGATGAAACAAAAATCTATTGCAAATTATACATATTATCGGACTACGCGGATTATAATGCTAAAACTATTTTACTGGCTTATCAAAAAAATAAATCTTATGAACTAGCTGAAAAAATGATTTTAGCTTTGGAACTAAGGCTCCAAGACAAATCGGAATTAGGTAATCGTTTGTCTTTCTGCAATCAGGATAAGGCTCCGGAAATAAGTCTAGACTGGTTAAATCAGCGTTTGAGTGCCCCCAAAGATGCTAATGTTTTTTTATGGCAAACTGAAGAACCTTGGCAGATTATTCGCCAAGCCGTGGTTAAGGATAAAGATTCCTTAAATCGAGTGGGGCAGGAATTAAATATTTCGCCGCGCTTGCTTTTATCGGTCGCGATTGTAGAACAGCTCCGCCTTTATTATACGCAGCGGGAATTGTTTGAGCGGGTTTTTAAGCCGCTTAAAATTTTAGCCAGTGCCAATAAGATGGCCTGGGGAGTGATGTCGATTAAGGAAGCCGCTGCGATTTTAGCTGAACAAAATTTGAAAAATAAAAACTCGGATTTTTATTTAGGGGCAAATTATGAAAAATTATTAGATTTTAACAGCAACGATCCAGTTGCCGAAAGATACGCCAGACTGACTGATGAAAAAAATCACTATTTTTCTTATCTTTATGGTGGCATTATTATTAAACAAATCACCTCGCAGTGGCAGAAGGCGGGCTATAATATTTCTGATCGGCCGGAAATTTTAGCAACTCTCTTTAATATTGGCATCCAAAATTCTCACCCTAAAGCCAATCCCGAAGTCGGCGGCTCGCAGATTAGTATTGGTCAGGATAATTATGTTTTTGGATCTTTAGCTTATGAATTTTATTACTCTGGAGATTTAATGGACGACTTTCCTTATTAACTCTTATTAACTCTTATTAACTCTTAAAAACGCCACTTACATAGGCGTTTTTTTGTTTTATTAGGGATAAAATGGTGCACCAAAGTAACAACGATTTTGTTTTAGGTACACACATTTTGCACTCTGGCCAAGGCCTCATTGGGGGTAAGACCATCT
>Ga0214216_1000236_pt1 | contig 22741 bp, 32 predicted proteins | sample TroBogypolimnion_12_FD_153054 | JGI IMG/M metagenome (GOLD analysis project Ga0214216, IMG submission 153054) | Freshwater microbial communities from Trout Bog Lake, WI - 27JUN2007 hypolimnion | ecosystem: Environmental > Aquatic > Freshwater > Lake > Hypolimnion/Profundal zone | place: Trout... | reverse complement strand
AGCGAAGTGCCTTTGCGGGGGCCCTGCCGCGGGTGGGTGGAAGCGTGATTGAACAGGCAGACGTAGATACGCCATGATATCTCGCGCACATCCAGGTGCTTCACAGCGAGGGAGGCAGGGCGATCGAGCCATGTGCAATACCGCTGGCACTTGTTTCATGTGCATCAACATTACAAAGGAGAATGGTCCAAGAAATTAGTTCCGCAGAAGACAAGAAGCAACGAGTTGTACACAGATGCAGTGCAAATCCAAATGGCAGCCGTAGTAACGAAAGAAAAGAAGAACCACAAAAATTTCTGGGAGCGCAACACCCCTAGAACGGATGTCAATAGGAGCACACTCTCGGGCGAGGTTGAGTGAAAGTAGCTCCGGACGAGCACGGGGCGCTCGAAAAATAAAATGATTCGTTTCCTGCCAAAGTCCACCCGCGCGGTTAAGAATAGGCCAGGCATACCAAATCAACGTGGGTTGTCGGTCCGTGAACGTAAGATTCAAAGAAAACACGCATAGACTGCGGGGTGGAACGCTTGACCGATGTAGCAGCGCTGTAGTTCTTCAAGAGCTCCGTTCGTTGCAAACGACCCAGCCATCGCGCGCTGCAGTTTTTAAGCTTACACCAGGATGATTCACCGCCGACGACGAGAAGGGAAAATGAGTGCCAACACATGTGCAGCGCAAACAGCGGAAATAATTGGATGAATGAAGTACAGCATTATTTTTTTCTCGAGCGACGGCAACATTGCGTTACGGGCTCCGTGAACAAAGCGCAGTTGATCAAGTCAAACCGCGATAATATGTATAGCTAAGCGAGGCAGACGCACATCGCAAAGCGCTTCACAAGTGTCGGGAAGGACAGATGGAGGATTGGTGACGCACAGTAATTGTGTAGGTGGGGGTGTATTGCGCAATATCGTACCGTGCTGATATAGTGCCAATGCATGCCGCAAAAAACGCTGCACGGACTCGAACATAAGATGTATGCCAACAAGCATCGCTGTCACGTTGAAGAGCGCAATGCGCAAATGTGCATTGCAGCACACATCAGTGCTGTGGTTGTACTGCGATAGATTCAATTTCAGTGAAAAACATTTATTTTTCATGGTAGTTGAAGATTGCAGTATTAAGTTTGAAGACGTTTGAGTGTGGAATATAACAGGCACTGGGAAGTCCAGCGCAGAGTGTCTGAGTGCCCTTTGCACTCGGATGGTATCGAAATTGGCTTGCTCTACGTGACAGTGCCGGTGCAGAGACAAAATACGACTGCGCTGCTGCAATTTCCCTCTGTTTCAAACACCCGACAATTCCAGTCTGTTTCAACGAGGATGGGCTTTATGAGGTCCGCGCCTTCAATGTCGTCGGCCGCCTCCACCCTGGCAACATTCAACAAGATTTAAGTGGCACTCCACGCAACCAAGGCACAGCTGGCATTGCGCTTCGTGTGGTTGGCCCTCTTCTCAAAATATAATGCGATGACCGCCGCATAGCCCTTCTTTGCCGTAAGGCGCGGTCTCGGAGCTAATCGCTGGGTCAGCCATACGCAAGCGTTCAAAGGACAACGCAGTTGATTCGATGGCCTCCGCGGGCGGCGGGCGACACAGTGAAGCACGCTGTCAATGCACTGCATCGAGGTGCATTTCTAGATGCAACACCATGCTCAACGCAGCCGCGAAATGGGGACATGCAACGGCACTGGCAACGCGGCCGCCAGCGGACTGTTCCTTGGTTATTTGCAGTACCAGTGACATCGCGGCTCCCATCGGTAACGCCGTCGCCCACGACGACAGCGAGACCTTTATTGACGACGATTCATTCGACGGGTACCACACTACCGAGGTGCTCAGGTGCAGCGCGTGCTCGGGCGCAACGCTATTCCCGCGTGCCAATACTGGCAATTTGCGATACGGAGCAGGGTGCTTGCACACGCACCCGCGTCGCGCGCACATTACACTCTCGATCCGCGGTACTGCTGCATACCCACTGTAGTGCTGCCGTGTTGGTACCCTGTTTTCGTGTCCCCACGAGTCTGGCGGTGCTGTTGGTAGGGCGTAGTGTGTACAGCGAGCCGGACGCTTTGAGGAGCAGCCGAAAATTTTGCTGGAAACTGGCACCTAAGTGCGCTGGCATCGCGAGGTTCGCACGCAATCAGCGGGGCACCGCGCCAGGCGTCCGTGTTGTCACCTTGCCGATTGTGTTGTCACCGCCCTATGCGGGCACGTTGCTCGGTACTCCGCACGGTGCTGGCATGGCTTCGGAAGCATACGCCTATGTGGAATGTACTGTGATAGCACATGCGGGGTTGACACGTATTGGAGTGCGCAGATCTCGCACGTTGTGTATGCCCGCTGCCTTCACATCACGTCACGCTGTGCCACAGGATGGACTCGTCGCAGCGGCAGAGCGCGCTCGTGTGGGCGGCGCCACGGGCATCTGTGCGTAGCACGCAAAATCCGCCACCTTGCTTGCGTCGCCATCTGCCCTCAACGGAATACTGGAACGCGTTTTGGCGGCGCCAAATGTATCCAAAGCGAGCGCGCGAGCAGGTGCAGACGCGGGAACGTGATTTCCACCTGTGCGCGTCGTGTGCTGTCGCAGCACGCGAGGACACCCTCCTCGACGCCCGCCCTCGTGCATGATATCGGTCTGAGCAATGCGCCCCGCGCAGTGCGCAATCCTTCAACTTGCTTGCATCACCCTCTGCCTGATCTGAAGACTGGAACGCGTTTTGATAGCGCGAACGATAGCCGCAACGAATGAAGGAGCATGTGTACACGCGGGCCCACGATTGCTGGCGCCTGCGTGCGGTGTGCAGTGGCTGCGTGCGACGGCACTCTCCTCGGCATCCGCCCTCGAGCGTGATTTCGAACTGGCAACGCGCCCAATGCCATCGCCGCTCACGCGTGCCAATGCTGGCGGCCTGCGGGGTATGGAGCAGGGTGCTTGCACACGCACCCGACTCGAGGCCGTACAACTCTGGATCGGCGGCAATGCTTGGCCATCGTATAGGTGATGTGAATTGTTTCGACGCGGTATTTGGCTCGCCGCCGCTCTGGGCTCGCAGGCACTCGACGACGCGACCTTGCGTTCGCATACGGCGCGCCACCTGCCTGTACACCTCAGATGCTCCTCGCCCCAGCGCGATTCTGCGTCTCTGGACTGGGTCCGCGCTCCGACATTGCTTGTGATGCTGCTTAGGAGCTCGGAGTGGCTTAGCAGACTAGCTCAATTCGTGCAGCAACTCAGTACAGCTTGCCTGACCGGAAACCGATATTTGGGTCACAACTGTGCAGATGTATTAAGGTGCATGCAAATTAGCGGAGTGCTGAGCACGACTTCCGATTTAGGCGCATGGCGCACCGCGAGCGGGATGCATCTACGCGGAGGAGCGGTCGCGCGTGACCGAGAACTAGTACTAGGGGCACCGACGCGCGCTCGCAACCAGTGAGCATGCACCGCGCCGGACTCGCCTCTGCCTATTGCGCGGCTATTTTCTTGTGCGCTCGCATTACTCCGTACTGCGCACAGTGATGCATTGGGTAGCGGGGTGACCGCGGGCGTTCGAGCCTGTATCCAAATTAATGCGAGTGCGAGTGCGCACGTCTCATAACGTCATGTTGAGTGTATGCGCTGCCTACACAATGTATGGACTCGTGGCGGTTGCAGAGCGCCACCATGGGCATCCATCGTTTCGTCAGCGACGTGCTTCCTTTGCACGAACGCTCAATTCACAAGAATAGGCGTAACCATTTAATAGAGGGGGCAAAGGCGAGCCTTATAGTCCATTTCGTTGTAAATTACAGTCTGTAATTCCACTATTGAATTGTTGCTACTCTGATGACTTAAATTCAAAGCCAAGGAAGCCTATTTCATTCATTCAAGGCACCGAGATGTGCCCACATTCAAATTGGGGGAAGGGGGGAATCAATTAAATTAAATTTAATGCTGACATTAGTATTGGGGGGATGCGTTGCTGGAATACATGGAGGGAGTTTGATTTGAAGTGGCTCCCAAGTTGAAGAATAGTAATTTCTGTATCAAAACATTGTACGATAACTGGGCTCGCCCGTGGATTCCAATAACTATCACTGGTAGCTCTCATTAGCTCGCAATTTAACGAAGCGCTTTCCATGCCATTCTCGGACCCCGACCCTCCGGGTACGGCGTGGTACCCTTTCAGTGGCATGAAGGAATCCCATAATCTCAGAATGAAGTACGCTGAAAAGATGGTAAAGAGCGTCGAGCGCGTCGCGAAGAAGCATTCAGCGAGTGCCGCAAAACGGGCTGCGCGCAAGCGCCGCGCGAACGAGCCAACGGAAGAAGAAGACGAATCCACGAAACTGTTGATGCAAGCCGCAGTCACCGCTGCGACCGAGCACGACTTGCGCGTGTATGAACTCTACCGCAATGGAAGCAGCCCTATTGATGCCAACTTCGACAAAGAAGCGATCGTGGCTAACAAGCTAATGCAAAGCACATTTGCCGCCGCCAAAAAGGCAGCGAAGCCCCGCACCGCTGTCGCGGCGCCGGCTCCTGCAGCCGCTGCGTCGGCTCCCGCTGTTGCTGCGTCGGCTACCACTAAGCGCAAGCGCGGCATGTAGCAATGACGCTCCAGCGGGTCGATTACCACACAAGTTCGTAGTTGACTATTTATAATGGTGTTGTATGGTAGCTAATACAAAAGTATGACTCCTGAAACCGCAAACTGTAATGGGTTAACTTTACGTATTTCTCACCTCAGTTTGATGCGAATGCTGATATCCTGGATAACTCGGTATCCATTATGGGTATTCTGAGTGGTGGCAGCAAAGCAGTGTACGCAGATATTCTAAACGTTTGTGTGTTTATGCTTGCTTAATTTTGGGTGCTGCTAGAATGTTTACTTGTCTAAGAATTACTGTACGATTCGCCTGTTTGCACTATTGCACATGTTTGTCGGCGTGTCTGGGTAAGGGGAGCTGGTTGGGGTGCTGCGCACAGTCCGAACCCAGCTATTTCATCACCAATCCAAGCAGGGCTGCACAATACGTCGCCCTGTAATTTTGTACTTCATGAATGAAAACGCAGATTGATCTTGAATCAGGCGACGGTTCAAAATGTTATCGAATGTGCTGGACCGCGTCAACGCAGTTGGCGAGCGACCGCAGGCGCGCGGCGCGGGTGTTTGCGTAGGTGCCTCTCCAGAGTGCGGTGGACGGCTACATAAAATGCCATAGGGACTGCGCAACAGGGTTCTCCACGGACTTGATTTTGGGCATGCTATTAATTAGTTATCCCTGCAACAAAAAGGCATTTGGGGCCATTAGTCATTAGTTGGGCCACGCCGCAGTGGATCGTGTGGTGTATTGAGTCACTAACTCTTGGCCCCTGTACTCATTACGAAGTACCATGGTACTAACATCAATTCATCCTCATGGAATGCAGTGTAGTGCAGAGCGAGTATGCATGATTTAAAATTTCAGGTTGGATGAACCAACGGCTACCAACTAATGGATTCTAGTGCACGGGGATTCCGTCGGGGAACCCTGCTGCGCAAAAAGTTGGTGGGGGAAGATGCGAGATTTTTTCTTTCATCGTATTGATTTTTCGTTCAATTGTATACCAAATGCTCGTATTCTAGTACTAGCATTTTGAGTCAGTGAGTCATGGTGTCTGGCAGGGTTCTTCATGGACTTGAATCTGCTAGTCTATAGATTTCGTTAGTGTTGCAACTCACACTAATGGTGAGCAGCCTTATCAAAAAAGCTGTTGCATCAACTAATAAATAAGAGTTTCACATTGACTCACGGTTAACAAGGCCAACAGTCATGGGTAGAGCAACTGCAAATAATGAATACATAGAATAGTGAAGAGACAGAGCAAGTATCTGGCACAGCTTGCAAGGGCGAGAAGCGGCTGCAGCTGTGTAGTATTAAACGCCGTACTCATGAAAAATGCAAGTCAGTACTGTACCCCACAAATTGCCCCGCAGTGCCATCAGAGGGCACTGGCAGAGCACGGAGAACTGCAAGATTCCTTGCGAGGTACTATGAAACATCCATTGCAAATCGCCGCGCACAAAGCCCTCCTACCTCCCATGCCGCGTCAAATGAGATTTATCTCGAAACAACTCGATGTGGGTCGTGCAGAGCAATCCAGGATACGGCTGCGAATACAAGCGCCTACGTAGCAGAGTGCCAAACAAGATGCGCTTGCCCAGTCTCAGGCGCAAGGGTAGGTTATCGCGAGGGTGCTAACGCGTGGCGTGAGGAGAGATGATAAAAGGGGTGGGTGGTGGCGCGTATAGTACTGCAGCGGAAGTTGTAAGGAAAGTGTAAAGGGTGTATCGCAAGGGTCTGTACGAGAAGTGTGCGGTGCATTGAGGCGAAGTGTGGGGTGCCTTGCGAAGTACGCAGCAAAACGCCGTGCACGGGGCCAGCCTACATTCAATGACACAGAGAGTGTAATGTACGTTGCACGTCTCAACAGGGGAAGTATAGAGTTAAGGTGCGCCGCATACATACACCCCATTAGCCGCACTGTGCCGCGCAAGCTGTCCCCATCGAACGCGCACGGGTCGGCCACCCGACCGGGTGCACTGCAGCGGCCCCGCTCGCGGGCACCCGACGCAGCACCAGGCGACCGCCCGGTGCACAGCACGCCCGCCCGTGCCCGGAGTACCGGCCGAGCGGGGCATCGCCGCGTGGTGTGCGGAGGGGTGCGGGGAAGGGGTGATTGGCGGAGCGTATATGTGTGGAGTGCAAGGGGCAGGGGAAGGGATATGATAGTGTGCAGTACAGGAAGCTGTAAAGAGTGCATTGCATAGTGCTGGGCGAAGTGAATTGCGAGGTACACTGCGCCGTGCTTTACACAGACAAGGACAAGCCCCATCTCAAGGCACTACAAGGAACGCTGCAAGGCGACATCTCAAAATTCGCGACGCAAAGGCAAGGTGCATGGTGCAATACCCCGTACGAGCAAAGGGCCAACGACGAGCAGCTGCGCTGGGTACACAATTGTAGTGCGGGGGCACCAAAGTGCAAGTTACGTCGCAGACTGTCGAGTAATGTTCCACTCTTTGTTTTGCGGCAAGGTGCAGACCAAACGACAAAGTAAAGAGCTCTGCACGACTTCGCTTGGCGTCACGCACACCACTACAAGACGTGTAGCGCAAGTGGCCACGCACCGTACCTCGCAAAATGTCCCAACGGGTGTCATTTAAGAACACGCAGGAACCACGCGATGTGGTACACCAAGAAGCAACGCAGTAGATGACCAGAGGAAAAAACAAAAAACCAACGATCAACGCAAGTAGGAGCAGTACAGTGCTCCGCAAGCCAGGCCCCACGCAGTCCGAAGGGGCCGGCCACCCGACCGGTACCCGGCAACAGCCCCAATAGCAGGTACCCGACGCTGTTGCAGGCGATCGCCCAGTGCATGGCACGCCCGCCCGCGCCTGGAGTGCGTGCCCAGCGGGGCTCCGCCGAGTGGTGCAGGGAGGGGTACGCGAAGAGGTGACTGGCGGGGGCGAGACAGCACAGCGCAAGGAGTGGCGCGCAGACAAGTGCAATGTAAGGCGGCGAAATCAGGGGCGTCGAGCCCTGCCACGCGCGGTGCCACGCGAGGACCTTTGCGCGGTGCCATGCGGGAGCCCTGATCAGCGCGTTGCGAAGGGGAGTTCGTGATCTAGCGTGAAGGGCAATCCAAGGTCCGATGCAGGAGCAACTTACAGCGGGATTCAAGGGGCAAAACCAGTTGTCTTCGTGAGGAGCTGCGTTGGGTAAGCAAGACCGTGGTTAGGAGCAGCGTACGCGTGTAGAGCTGCGCAGAGTGGGCCGCAGAGTACCTCGCACGGCAGGACTAAGAAAGACGAAGCACAATGCAGAGTACAGGGCGAGGAGACTCGTACGATGCAATGAATTGGCATATCAAGAGGTGATTCCCAGGTGGCACATCAGTGCACCACGCTTAGTTCTCCGCGGGGTGTCTCGCGAGGAAGCCTCGCAAGGTGCGCCCCTCACGCAAGCTTGCGGCGCACGCATGGGCAACCGCACGGAGTAGAGTGCAGGGTACATTGAGTGGCATACTGCTGAGCACATTGTCCGGGTGTATGGAGCCCGCCACCACACGCACCCAGCGGGTGGCCGCCCCGCCGCGGTCTAGCACGTGCAGCCGCGCGAGCGCGACGCGTTGCCGCAGCGGTGACGTCGCGCCCGCCTTCGCGAGCAGCACGGCGACGTGCCGGTCGTCGAGCACCTTGCCGTAGCTCGCCTTGAGTGTGTGCACGAGGAGGGCGCGCGCCTCGACGGAGTCGAGGGGGCCAGCGGTGACCGTTGTGCAGTCGGCGCGCTGGGAGAGAATGTGCGTGTGGTCGCCTGCCGAGGCCACAGACGTTGTCGACGAGACGACGACGACGACGCCACGGGGGATGAGGCTTTAAGAAATTATAAAATATCTACATTTTTTAAATAGTTACTAATGTTTTTCTTGCATATCACTATTTATACCTGCGGCTTCGACCAGACCGACTTCAACTTGGTTGAAGGGGCTGACGAGCAGTCAGGTCAGCAGCCCTTTAATTCGTTGTCTGTATGTTTCACATTTTCGACTGCAGCAAAGGATTGACGCTTCCATTCGCCGAAAAAACATGCAGAGAGAATCATCATAATTTTGGAACCTAAATGAGCCACTCATGTCGCGAGAAAACGCGCAAGAAGCTTCATCTTTGAATCTGCCACGCGGCCGTTGCAGCAGCCGCGTAGACTATGCGGCGTTGGGCAACACCGGAAGGAACAGCGCCGCAGAACTAACGGACGGAGCGAAGCGTAGGCGACTATCTGCGGTTCAAAGTCGTACCGCTGCACGCCGGTCACTCGAATTAGCCGCGGACAGGGGCGGCGCGGCAGGACGCTGATGCCAGCCGTCATGCAGCGCAACGCGCTGCTGAGGCAGACGCGGACAGGGCAGCGAGGCGCGCTGCAGATGCTAGCCGACACGCCGCGCAGCGCGCAGCAGAGTCGGATGACCAGCGGCAGAACGAGGTGGCGGCTACCAGCGGCGGCGTGGCTTTGGACGCCGAGCGAGTGACGTCGGGGCAACTGCGCGACGCTGAGCACGACCCCATTGCGGCAGCGGTGCTGCTGGCGGAGGATGCCGGTGCACAGAAGTGGGGCGCCCCGCTGCGCAAGCTGCGGCATGCGACTCTCGACGAGGACGCCGAGGCCCGCGAGTCCGCCATCCTGGAGCTGGAGACTGCCATTGCAGGGGAGGCCACATCTGCCGAGGAGGTGGCAGCGCGAGTGCGCGCCTTTGATGCGCGGCTGCAGCCTCACATGTCGCTGCCGGCGTGCGCGGCCTGCGGCGTGCGCGCGGACCCGACAGACGCGTGTGACTACAAGCGGCACGACATCTCGCAGCTGGACATCCTGCGCTACAGCGCGGAGCAGCGGCAGACGCTGCTTGCCTACCCAGAGCGCTTCCGCCGCGTGTTCGGCTTCTATGCTCTCCGCAGCAGTGGTGCGAGCAGCAGGTCGGAGGGGCAGGATGGCGCCAGCAGCGGCAGCGGTTGCGACTCGGACGGTCGTGGCAGCGCTGCAGAGGAGGGAGGTGAGGACGTGCTCTACCACTTGCGCCCCGAGCTCGTGGAGGCAAACGGGAGCGTGAAGCTGTGTGGGGGGTGCTCTACCGCAGTGAATGGCGGTAGGATACCCGACATGTCGCTTGCGGTCGGAGTAGACTACGGCGTGCTGCAGCGCGTGTTGCCTATCGTGAAGGATGTCCCCCTGTCCCTTGCGGAAGTGATCGCAGTGTCGCTGAACCGCCTGTACATGGAGGTAGTGAAGCTGAAGGCGTCGGGCAAGGCGCGGGGCGCGGCTTCATTGAGCGGGCATGCCATTTCCTTCGCGCACGATGCGCCCCAGGCCGTTGCTGCAGCGCGTCCACTGTTGTCCCAGGGTGTGGGGCAGCAGCTGCTCGTGACGCTCGTAGCCCCGCAGCACTTGCACGACCTCCTGCGGCGCAGCGGGCTCTCGCACCCCGCGCTACGTGCGGACCCTGACAGGGTGTTTGCCGTGCTGGAGGTACTCGCCGCCGTCAATCCGCGCTACGCTCACGTGAGGCAGCAGGAGCTTGATACGCCTGCGGAGCGAGCAGCACTGAGCGGGCTGCGGTTAAGGGCAGCCGTCTGGGCAGTGTTCCGCACCCGACGCTGCCAGGGAAAACGGCGTGGGACGCCCTGCAGCACGCTGCTGTTGCGGTGCAGCAAGCTGGCCTCGTCAGGCAGCGCCGTGCACGGTGAGGCTCACTGAGTCACTGACACCAGTTCACTGTAGTACTACAGTAGTATGTAGTATACGTACAGTACTTGCAGCTTGGAGCGACGCTGAGTTTCAACTTGTGTTGAACTGATGTGTACCTGGTATGTGTGAATATTAATAGCTTCCATTAATGCTATCCCTCCCTGCTGAAGCTTTTTTTCGCATTTGTAGCTCAAAATATTAATTGAATTCTGCGTTTGGGTCTACTACAGTACGAATAAAAAAATGTGCACGCACGTGCATCGTACTTAAAATTTACCGTACTGTACTAACTTGAAGCCGCAGGTCCTTCAAAGTCTTGTCAGAGCCCACGTAAATCGTGCCATCGGATCCAATCGTGGGGGAACACTGGATGCTGCTGCCCGTCGCGAAGGACCATAAAAGTCCCCCGACACCTGAGCCAACATACGGACTGCGTCCCGTGTGCTGTGCGTCATGACCGCTCTGAGCCCAAATGGGCGATTGCAAAGAGGCAATGCACGTGCGGAGTATGGCCGACAACACAATCATGACGCAAACGAACAGGAATCGGCGCCCCATTCGATATTGAATTCAATTTTAACAGAAAAAAAAAAGCAGCGTCGATCTGTGTTTTGCCCCTGAATTCTATAATTGGCTTTGATTGTTGTTTACCGGTAACGTTCTGATTCAACTTTAGACTAAATTTATTTAAAATGTTCAGCCCCCTCCCCCGTTTGTCCCTCTCCCTCTTTTCCGCAGCTTATTGTTGTATGTTCTTGTTCCGGTACCACTAAAAAAATACTACAGTACTTATGACTACCCCCACAAACAAACTCCTTTCACTCAACCACCACCTTGCCGCACGGCAGAAACTCCAGTTCCTTCCCCCTCGTGCTCCTGGCCCCGCGCCGCAACGGCAAGACCACTATCATCAAGTCCTTCATTCAACTTTTGCTGGAGCGCCACCGCGTGGATATTGTGCGCGTGTTCAGCGAGACGGCACTGGTCACGGAGGCGTTTGCCTTTCTGCCTGCTGGATGTGTGGAGAACTTCGGCGCGGAGGGGATTGGCGCCATCATCGAGCGCCAGAAGGAGCTGAAGAAGCGGGCCCCTCACGTCCTGGTCGTCGTCGACGATGTTCTGGGGACTCCCGCCGCCAACAACTGCGCCCCGCTCGTCGAGCTCTTCACTGTGGGCCGCAACCTGAACATCTCCGTCGCGGTGCTCAGCCAGAGCCTCCGCCGCGTCACGGTCCCCGTCATCAAGGACAACGCCGACCTCATCGGGTTCGCCGACCTCGCTAACGAGGAGCTGCGCGACTTTGCGCAACAAGACCCTGGTGGGCATCAAGAGCGAGGTGGCGTATTTTATCCCCTTCATTGTGGATAATACGGGTACTCGCAACGGGCGCGCCTCCGCCTTTTTCAACCGTGAGCACAAGCACATCATCCTCATCCGCGACCTGGAGGCGGCCGCATCTCGGGTGGTGTCGCCGGAGCCGGGAGTCCCCGCCAATGCTGGTGCTGGTGTCAGCCCCAACGACTTCGAGGAGGCGGTCCGCCCCGCCAACGGCGGTGGTGATGGAGTCGGCCCCAACGACTTCGAGGAGGCGGTCCGCCCGGCGATTTACACGCCTGAGCGGGCCAGGAGGCTGCTGTAGAACCGGAGGCGGACACGGTGGTGGTTCCTTCAGCGGCGGCGATGGCGGTCCCTGACGTGGTGGACGCGCTGGCGGACGGCATCGCTGTCGCGCTCGACTTCGGCGACGAGGTCGTTGCGGAGCCGCGCCTGTTCAAGGGGCGCCGCTCCCACGTGGCGAATGCTGAGCCTGAGCAGGACCTCTACGAGACGCCGACCTGGGACGTGGAAAAGATGGCAATCTTCATCCTCAAGAAGATGGGCAAGCTGCCTAGCACGACGCGAGTGTGGGAGCCGTGCGCTGGAAACGGGCGCATTTCCGCTACGCTGACTGAGATGGGCTACGGCGTGGTGGCGAGCGGCCTCTTCACGCTGGAGGAGAAGCGGGACTTCCTGACGGGTCCCCGAGGAGGAGTGGGACATCATCGTGTCCAACCCGCCCACCAGTTCAAGAATGCCTTCATCCTGCGGGCGATTGAGCTGGGCAAGCCCTGGCTCTTCCTGCTGCCGCTGGACACGCTGACGAGCAAGGGGCGCAACGATATTTTTATTAATAATGGGGTTCAAGTGTGGGTGGAGAACACGCCGATGACTTTCACACATGATGGGGAGGAAGTGAGCGCGTCGAAGGGGCTTGTTTGGATTGGGGGCGGGTGGGCGGAGGGGCACACGCTGGAGTTTCTGCCGTATGGCAAGGTGGTGGTGGAGGGGGAGTGAATTGTTTGGGATAATTAGTAGATCGGTAGAATAATAGTTCAGTAGAATAATAGTAGGGAAGAAGAGGGGGAGAGGGAGGCTGCTTTGAATTTGAATCTTGAAGTTTTGTTTGGCAGGCTGGCGTCCCACGGTGCGGACTTGAGGATAATGCACAACGCCATTATTACTAATCGTAAAAGTATTGCGCTAACTTATTTGAGATTCATTGTCGTACTCTTGAATCGCAAATGCAGGGTCTCCGCCTTCTCATTACAGTGATTTTGGTTTTCATTCCGTCTCCGCATTATGCACAACCGTGCGGCGGATATAATACGCTCGCTAATACCCAGATATTTGGCGGCCCTGCTGACATTGGCATCGGATTTGCATCCAGTTCATTTTCCGCTTGTGCGGCATCGTGCTGCGCAGTGAGCAATTGCGCACAATTTACGTACGACCCCACCTATGGGCCGACCCTCCAGTGTTGGATAATTCAAGCTACGGGTTATGAGGGGATTTACAGCAGCACAACATTTACCTCAGGGCAATTCCCATCGCGCATGGGATTGTCAAATTCAGCGTCAGCAAGTGAGCCAGCATCGCCATCACCATCTGCGTCACTGCGCATTTCCGTGCCATCACTCACGGCGTCGCCTTCTCTGAATTACGTATCGGAAGACAATTACACCTCTTATTTCTCGGCAAACGCAACGGCGCCTCAATACCAGTACTACTACGTACCCGTGGGGGTCTCATTACTCCGAGTATTCCTTTGGGGCGCCGGCGGCGGAGGTTCTGAAAGCCAAGGAGGAGCTGGAGCATATGTCAGTGGACTACTGCCTGTCATTTCCGGCGAGACACTCCGCATCATCGTGGGAGTGGGGGGCCAGGACGCGAGTACTCCTTTGCCTGATGAAGCAGGGGCTGGTGGCGGCGGCGCAGCTGGGTATGACAACGGAGGAGGGGGCGGGGGTGGCGGGGGCAGGTCAGCAATTCAAGTGTTTTCTTCTGGCTTGTGGACTGATTCTGTTACGGCTGGTGGCGGAGGCGGTGCGGCAGGGTGGTGTATGTACGGCGGCCATGCTTCGTGGTCGGGTATTGCCTATCGTGGCGATGGGTTTCGTTCTACATCTGGGTTCAGTATGGATCAACTTTGCGCCCCTTGTTGTGGACCCATTCCCGCTGGCGGAGCTGGCGGACCCAACAGTCCAGGAAGTGGAAATGGGGGGAATGATGGCTCCGCCGGTGCTGGGGGCACGGCAGGATTTTGGGAAAACAATGGTGGTGGTGGTGGCGGGGGAGGATATTTTGGCGGCGGAGGCGGCGGAGGTGGCCCGGGCGGTGGCGGGTCTTCATTTACGGCATTATTGTTAAATGCTACAGGTGAAGATGCAACTCTTCATTGCTCTATCTCGTGGGGTCCAAGTCCTTGTAGCAGTGCTGTATGGACGAACGCACCGGCTATGGATTCTCCCTATTACATTACTGGCGTTGCTAACGGTGGTCAAGGCGGCTACCCAATTTGCGGCCCTGGCGGTAACGGATTGGTCGTCATAACGTACCCTCAAGCAACGTCTACTGCCTCCCTAACTCCATCGGCCACAACTACGTCGTGCTATGGCGGCCGAAATGGTGTATCTGATGTTTGCTGCCCCGGTTACTTCCCCATAGGAGTCAATGGATGCGCACCCTGTTCGTCCATTTCTGCGTTCTGTGCGACATGTTGGAATTATACCGAACCCTACTGCACCTCGTGCTTGCAGGGGTACGTTTTAAATGAAACTACAGAAGCATGTGAAAATATTCCATCTTACAGCGCTTCTCCATCCTACAGTGCTTCATCAGCTTCCAGTAGTACGAGTGTAAGTACTTTTTCAGGCACTCCAACACCAGCGGCTTCGCCTGTTCGCACGTGTCCCCCTCCTGTTATCTACAACGGCGGTACGGCCGCGGATGCCTACTACAGTGGCACAGCCTACCCAGGAACGATAACCTGGGGACTTGTTCCTGGCGATCCTGCCGCGGATCCACCGTGCTCTGCTCATATAATTTTCGCGCTGCCTGGGTTCTGTGAAGCAATCGGATCTGTACCAGCAGTCATAAGAAATACTGTGGAGGAATCCTACTATCAAAACGAGGTTGCTTATTGGACGTGGGATGACTGTGGTTTCGGTGGATTCCTTGGGGGATGCCAGACAGGGTGTTTTCCGGCAGGAGGTTCACCTGTTTGTGGAGGCTGTGCGAACTACCTGGAGTTTATCTGTGAAGTAAACTCTATTATTCAACCTTCATCCATGGATTCACCCAGCGCCAGCCCAAGCTATAGTTTCAGCCTTACAACTAGTCCGAGTTATTCTCAAACGGCTAGTGGACCTATTACAAGCACTGGATCTGCTACTTCGTATTCAACAACGAGCAAAACTGGTACGCCCACTCTATCTGTAACATCAAGCATAACGGGCACTTCAAGCACAACCAGATCGGAACCTCCTACCAGTACTTCTACCCTCAGCAGCTCAGGCACTCCCAGTTCAAGTCTTTCAGCCTCGCCAAGTAGCAGTCGGTCCAGCACCAATTCCATTTCGGTATCCGCAGCCAGAAGCCCATCAATATCACACTCTGAAACTCGAACTCCTCATATCACAACGTCTCATACTTCTTCATCCTCTCCGAGCTCTTCTACTTCTGCTTCTGGCTCAGATACCACGAGCAGTTCATCGTCAATGACACCCCCTATGACCCGCAGCAATTCCCGTTTGTTGTCCAGATCGAGAACTCGTAGCCCTCCTGCAACACATTCGAGCAGTCACACGCAACCGGAAACAACGACAAGTTCGCCATCTTCTTCCGCAAGTCCATCGTCATCAGCCTCTGATTCGGACAGTCGCAGTGCATCCGTTACCCAATCTCGCAGCTCGTCGCGTACTCCAACACACAGCCACACGGGCTCGGCCAGCCCCAGCCTGACGCAATCTGCAACAATTTCGTCATCACAGACTTCAACAAGTTCATGTTCAATTACGGGCTCTCATTCATCATCGCATTCTCACACTGAAACTGAAACCCCATCGACAACGGCGACATCTTCGGAGAGCACAACAAATACTGGGTCCAAATCTCGAACAGGAACGCCTTCAAATACTGGAACTGCTTCATTTTCTGGAACACGTACATCACTGAGCACGCACTCTGCCACTTCTTCATTCACTCGTACTGCTACCTCGTCAAGGTCAAATACTGGAACTATTTCTTCTACGCACACTTCGACTAAGACTTCGTCTGTTTCACGCACGGGCACACGATCACCAACTCTAACGCGTTCCAGTTCGCATTCATCAACCGTTTCAATCACTCGGTCCTTCACTGCGAGCGCGACCCCGTCCCCAGTGCCCACTCTGTACCACGGATTTCCTGGCGACTGCGGTCACGGGGGCCCGTGCTACAACCCATCGCCCACAAGCTCGCGCACGAAGAAGGCGAAGATGTGATGTGGTGATGCTACCTATGGATAATTATGTAGAATCTGATGTTATTTTCATAGTCATAGTTGGTTCATATTTTTGCATGTCTTGTAGTAGTTTGAAATATGCTTGTTTTGTTTTATTCAAGCCCCTGGGCCATAAAATTGACCCCGATTTTGCGCCCAAAAACTGGGTTAGAGAATACCAACAATAATTAGATAGAATGTCCAACAAATATTCAATGGCTGAGGTGGCTATCGCCTTCGAGACGATGGATAAACATCGGAAGCAAGCTTTGGCATATTATCACAGGAATAAGGAGTCCAGGCAGGCCTACCAACGGGACTACAAGCGACGTAAGATGCAAGAAAAGCGAGCAGCCAAAGCTGTTATTACCTCAGTCTGAAATCATAATAGAGGATATATAATTGGCCCCGCGTTTTGTGGCGTTTTTTTTACTCAAAATCTCGCTTAGAGACAATCCCCCTCCTATTTGTAGAACTATGCCCACGCCAACACTTGATACGCTCGGAAATGTATATGTCGGCAGCCGGGTTGTGCCGGTGGGCAGCATGCAGCACAAGACCATTGCGAAAGCAGACCCCCGGTTCCGCTACAGCGCTGCGATAGACTCGTGGTACAACCCGGCAGCAAAACGGTTCGTCCTCGTCCGCACGAACAAGGCCAAGTTCCTGCAAGCGATTGATGATGGTGTGGTTGAACTTCCGCCCGGGCACTACTTCAACGTTGATTCAGGCCGCGTAATCCAACAGAAAAGGGCTGATAAATTGAAGAAAGGAGGAGCCGTCAAATACAAGGGCATCATAGAGTCTAAACATGGATGTAACACCCGGCACGGGTATAGCGAACCGTTCTTGGACAATATTCAAACAAGCAAGAAAACAGAAGTGTTGATGGAAATATGGATTCCAGGCACAGTACTACTTGGACAGCTAGGGCCCACGGGGATGCGCAAAAAGTTGAAGTTCTCAGCCATCCCAAGTAAAAGGACTGCTTTTTTCGTGATTTTTTAGCGCATCCTCATCCCCGTGGATTAGTGCGGTTTGGGGGGTAGAGCTTACAGCGCATCCTCGCATCCCATAAAATTTCGCTTGAGGCACGATGCCGCACTGTATGGCATCCCGCATCCTTGAAAGCAAAAAAGAGATAAATATAGCAATTGTTTTGGCCCGTACAAGGCCCTCATTAATTTATTAAGCTTATATCTTCGATTTGAAGGACGATACACACAATTAAGCACCAAAATATAGTAGTTTTTGGAAGTCACGAGCACAGAATATTACAAATTCACGGTGATCTGCGCATCCCCGCATCCCATCGGGAACCCCAGTCCCAAACCGGTGCGCATCCTCATCCCGGCTCATAATATGCTTTAATGGGGCTGCTGAGGATGGCGCATCCCGTCAAATTCCTGGGATGCGATGAGGCCGGGATGCGGGGATGAGTTCAACAAGGATGCGAATGCCGTGGGCCCTACCAGTGGTAGTACGTTGGTACTGTACAAATTGTTGAAGTAGTCGCCCTGCGAGATGCACCGAATGAAATAGCGCGTGAAATCATGCGCGCTTGTTATTTTTATTACTTCTCCGCCTGATTTTAGGGCCAATCTATAGGATCTGGGCAAACTCTTATGCGAGCGAACTACAGGTATACCGACCGACATAGTGACTACAGGTCACCATTCATTTTAAGCAATGCAGATGGTGGGATGCAGCATCCCATTCCTAGATCACTCGTCGCGCTTTCATTCCTTTATCTCCACTACGTAGTATTTGAATGGACGCACACGCACCCGATAAGGATGCGCTGATTCGGAGCTTAAGCACACTTGCGATGATCGCGGGTGTCATCGCGTCTTCAATAGCATTGGGCGAGTTCAGCTTTTACAAGGCTTGCTGGGCCCTTATTACTGACACTAATTTTTTCCTTGGCTTAGTTACCCCTCCTAATTTCCGCGAATTCTTCAAACCAAATGCTGCGCCTGCGTCGAAGTGGGCAGCTATTTTTCTGATTACTGTAATTTCATTTCTTTGTGGGTGGTACAACGACGAATTTGGCAGATTCTGCTGGGACACTCTAGTACCACTCACGGGATTTATCCCGGATGTGCACGTGACCAACGTGACAACGTTTCTCGTTTTGGTGTATGTCGTAGTAGCACTTTGTGGCTTGCGTTATGCTGTCATAAATGCCATGGTGTTCTTTGGGAAATATTTCGCTGGCTCGGTAGAGAACCTTTTTCGTGTCCTAGAAATCGGGAAGTTACTGGATTGAGTGTATTAGATCGAATTATACTATAAATGCATCATCATCATCATACCCAAGAATCTACATCGCTCAATGCTCTGCAATTGTCTAGTCGTCATCATAGAAGTGCACGCACGCGGCTGCTCTTCTTAAGCCAGCATGGTCTACCATCTCAGCTCTACAAAAGAGCGCCTTCAATCACGCTGGAATCGTCGGTGTCAACAGCGGCTTCATCGTCAGCGAATTCCGCGCCATTCTCTACATAATGCATCGCAGTCACAGTTACGCCGTCCACTGCGCCCAAAGAAGCAACCTCGTCATCGTCCTCGTCTTCGGTGTCCTCCACGCTGTCCCCCTCCTCGCTGTCCTCGCCGCTGCTGCACTCGTCGTCCTCAATTTTCAGTCTCGATCTCCTTCTTCATCCGTTTGCGAGCCGGCTCCGACGCCGAGTTCTTGGTAGATTTGGTGGCCGCAGCGGCAGCCGCGAGCAAGCCCGGTAGTGTTCGCAAAAGAGCGCGTATCTTACTCACAGGGGGATGTGGCTGAGCTGCCATCGCAGCGAGTGTAGCTGCGGCGCGTGCGAAGGGGGAGGCTTGCCCCCGACAGACCCGGCGCCTGCGCCAGCGAGGGGGAGGACGCGGGCGCCACCGACCTTGCCCTCATCGTTACTGGCATTGTCACCGGGCTGCTGCTCGCCGCCGTCCTCCTCATCGTCGCCCTCCCCAGCCCCCTCCTCGTCGCCCGACTGCTTGCGCTTGCGAGGAACACGCGGAGTCTCGCAGAACAACAAGCGGTCCAGATGGGTAACGTATGTATCGCTGGCGACAGGGTGTCACCGTGTCGCACGAACTTCAACCACGGAGTCTCGTGAGTTAGGCACATTTTTCCACTTGCGACAAGGCATTAGTGTGAGTTTCAAAAATGCTGCCTGTGCGGCATGTCCACTAATCATTGAGTGAGCTTTCGTCGTCGGAGGCCGTTAGTTAGTCGACGATGGCCGAGTCGACCGCGTTAGTTGTGAAGAGCGAGGCGCGCTCTGTCACCTACGATCGCGCGCGTTACCGCGAGATGGTGCTCAAGCGTGGCACGATCGACATTCATGCCACCTACGCGGATGTAGCCGCCAGTGCTGCAGTTGCGGATGAGATGGAGGAGGAGGAGGGGGGAGATGGTGCTGGTGTCGAGCTGGGGGAGGATGCAACCGCTGAGCTCAGTGTCGCGCTGAAAGCGACACGCCTGCTCGACTGCTATGGAGACGCTGGTGCAGAAGCAGAGGGCGACTATGTTGAAGGGGAGGATTGATGCGGCTCGTGTTGCTCGTGCATGTTTCACGGCGTGACACTTCGCGATCTCGCGTGTGTTAACGTTTGCTTGCATTTGTCATTGTGCTGGTTCGTTTTTGCATGCGTTTACTGCTAAATGGCATGAAGCTTACATTCTTCTGCATGCATGCTTGCAGATATATCGATATGATCATGATATATATACTATATATACATGTATGCATAAATACATACTTATGTATGCATTCAAAACATAGATACGTAGTATTGGGGTGTTTAAGTATGCGTGTATATGTTTTCATTAGACATGAGTGTTCACACCCGCGCGTAATATTCTTTCATGAACATGCGTATGCATATATGTACTGAGATTTTTTTTTTTTTTTAATATATATATATATATATATATATATATTTTATAACCACGACCCTGTCGCTCCCAGCCGGCGCTGCTCTGCCCATCCCACTCCCACTGCGCTGCGCAGCGCAGCCCTCCCGAAGCGCCCACGCCACGGGCACGTGACACGCCCCATCTGCGTCCTGCGTCTGAGGGGAGATAGATGGTCCACCTCACTTCAGCTGTTGTTTACCCATGCCTGGTATGGGCACACCACGGCGACCACCACACCACACAAGCTCTATGGTGGGGTCGCTTGATTAAGCGCGGGCGCGCTGCACCCGCCCCGGATGGCGAGTCCCGTCTCCAGGATCCAAGTCCGGGTCCAGATCCACGCGCCCGGAGGGGTGCAAGCACCTCACATCCGCCTGCATCGACGTGGCTGTGTCAAGCACCATGGCGACACAGCCACAAGTGGGGCGGGCAGAGTGATGTCAGGGGTGCCTTTAAAAGGGGTTTTCAGCTAACGCATAAAACGTGCTATGGTGATGATGATAATCATCGTTTCATGGCTTTGTGGGGCTGTCTGGCGGCGTCAGGTACCCCAGGAGTGGTACGACATTCTACATAATATCATCGGCCTAACTGCAAGTCATGTCGTGTTCGGATGGAATTTTTTTTTGGTGGAATACGTTTAGACTTACTCCTCATGCTAATGAGGGGAATAGGAGTATTTACCCAGGAGCCAGTGCGTGTGTTTTATTTATGAGCATGCGTAGCGTGGAAATACGGGATAGGTTATGCGTTGTTGAGGCGGGGTCCCTTGAAATGCGTTTTCTAACGAGGTGCAAGGTTGACGTTGACCGATACTTCAGTCTGGGAATGAGATAAATGGCGACAGAAAACGCGCCCAGTGGTAGTCAGCATAGTTACTGTTACCGGGCGCAGTTACTGCTATTCACCCTGATTACGCGAGCAATTATGCCGGGCGGTAGAGGGTCTGACGTGGGTGCGTATTCCAACCATGTATTAACCTGCCGGATGTTCACCCCAAGGCACAGGCTAAACCTATACGGATCCATTACTCTTGATGCCATGGTGTATATGAGCACTCAACACTTGACTAATACGGTCCACCTGTTGCTTTGGCTGTGCGTATGTTCGCGATTGGGGAGAATGGCTTCTGTTCAACAGGGTTATCATTCTTTCGTATTCGGGCTATCGTTGCTTACTTCATAGAGCTCACAAACTGGTTATAGTTAGTGTACCCTTTATTTTCCCAAATCCTAGCTTGAATCCCTAAATATATGTGTAATTTTCTTTTTGCGTATTCATTTAAACAATTGCAATATTGACAATCAAATCATGTAGCTTTAGTCGCTCCTTTATATGCTCGCGGCTCCATTAGTCATTAGTCAGTTTATCTTGAAAACTCAATAGTTATTAGTTAATGCAACAATGACAGAGCCCGCCCACCATTAGTGCGAGTTGCGACTATCACTAACGGACCAACTAATGACTAACAGATTCAAGTCCGTGCGGAGCCCTCTGACGTGGACCCTACACCACGCGACTGGTGTATAGGGTGTTGGCACGCAGTCTACACCCCGAACATCGCTTCTCTAAATTTCGACATGTTCACGACCCTACACCAGGGGCTACAGACGGTGCACAAACCTAGTTTGCTCATCCCACACTGTGTGGACACTCAACGTTTTGTCCACTCTCTAACCGTTGTCAAGTTGTTGTTTGGAAAAAGTTTCTGACACATACATATAATGACATCACGAGCAAGCCCGTTGAAGTGTGTGACGTTTACACACTCCTCGAGTGTGGATGTGGACAGTCAAGTTCACCCAGTGTGGACATCCACACTGCAAGGGGCAGGCACCCGACCAGGCACCCAGCAGCAGCCTCACTCGCCGGCACCCGACGCTGAGGCAGGCGCCCGCCCGGTGCACGGCACGCCCGCCCGCGCCCGGAGGTGCCACGTGCGGGACGCCGACGCGAGCGCAGGGAGGGGTACGCGAAAGGGCGGCTGGCGGGGGAGATAATGCATCTCGCTGGTGTGGCGCGCAGACAAGTGGAGTTCAACGAAGCAAAAATGGGGCGCCAAAATGTGCCTTGCGATGTGAATCGCGAGGTACGCTGCGAGGTACGCTGCGCGGTACAGTGCGGGGGGCTCTGATTGGCGCGTTGACAAGAGGAGTGTGGGTTCGAGCGTAAGGGGCAATGCAAGGTTCGACGCAGGGTGCAACGCACGGCTCCATTAGAGGAGCAAGGCGATTCGACTCCGCGAGCAGCCGCACGAGGTAAACTGGGCCGTAGTTAAGGGCAGTGTACGCGAGTGGAGCTGTGCAGGGCGGGCTTCAGAGTACCTCGCACGGTATAGGCGGGGCTACGCAAGTCGAAGCACAATGCAAAGTACAGGCCGAGGAGATTCGCACGGTGTAATGGATTGGCATAGCAAGTGATCCGCAGGTGGCACAGCAGTTCACCACGCATTGCGCTCCGCAGGGTGTCTCGCGAGGAAGCCTCGCAAGGTGCTGCCCCTCACGCAAGCTTGCGGCGCACGCGTGGGCAACCGCACGGAGTAGAGTGCAGAGTACTTTGAGCGGAATACTGCTGAGCACATAGCAGGCGGATATGGAGCCCGCCACCACACGCACCCAGCGGGGTGCCCGAGCGCGTACGCAGCAGAGTCACAGGAGCGAAGTGCCTTTGCGGGGGCCCTGCCGCGGGTGGGTGGAAGCGTGATTGAACAGGCAGACGTAGATACGCCATGATATCTCGCGCACATCCAGGTGC
>Ga0214216_1000230_pt1 | contig 23336 bp, 20 predicted proteins | sample TroBogypolimnion_12_FD_153054 | JGI IMG/M metagenome (GOLD analysis project Ga0214216, IMG submission 153054) | Freshwater microbial communities from Trout Bog Lake, WI - 27JUN2007 hypolimnion | ecosystem: Environmental > Aquatic > Freshwater > Lake > Hypolimnion/Profundal zone | place: Trout... | reverse complement strand
GGGATGGGATTCAGACACGGTGTGTGGGCACGGATTTCGCGCTACGGCAAGAACCATGCTGCATGAAATATTGCAGTTCTCTCCGGACGCTATCGAAGCACAGCTTGGCCACCGCGTACCAGATAGGCTCGGAAGCGCGTACAACAGGGCGAAGCACTTGGAAGAGCGTACACGAATGATGCAGGTATGGGCAGATTATCTCGACAAGATCAAGGGGGATGTATAATTTTGCGTATAACCTGTAATACAGTAACTTTGTTGTGTATCGTGGAGAGTATTTTTCAATCTAAACGGAGGGCGAAATGAAGATCAAGGTATTGTTTATTGCAGTGGTCATGGCGGTGATGGCGGCGCAGGTGTCGGATTGTTACGCAAAAACCAACAAAAAAACCGAAATCACAGGACAGTCCATGCCTGTGAGTGATTCGGATAAGATTAGAATAATGGCGATAGTTAGGACTTATCTTGAAGAGAGGCTTAAATCTCCATCAACAGCAAACTATTCCGGATATGGCGAAACATCTGTGCGCTCAGTTGGGGACAAGTATGGCGTTGCTGGTTGGGTTGATTCACAAAACAGTTTCGGAGCAATGTTGCGCATGAAATATGTGATAGTCCTTAAAAAGGTAGGTGATAGAGATTTTCGGATTATTGAATTTGCAAAGGCAAATTAGATCACCAGAAGCCCCAGAAATCACTGGGGATTTTGCTTTTCTGCTCTTTCACAATACCACGCTTGCACAGCGGAGGTAATCCGCTAAATTGCGTAAGTATTATCATCAACTTAAACGCGGGGGGATTAAATGAAGATCAAGGTATTGTTTATTGCAGTGGTCATGGCGGTGATGGCGGTAAATATTGGGTATTGTATAGACAATGGATTAATCGAGAAAGCAAAGATTTCGGTAAGAAGATCACTAAAAGACCCTGAATCGGCAAGATTTAGGGATGTTCACGTTGGAAAAGAAACTAATCGTCCAGTTCGAGGAGAGGTTAATGCTAAAAATAGTTTCGGTGGCTATATCGGGTTTAACAAGTTTTTTGTTGACTTAAAGCGGAATAAAGTTTTTTTTGAAAGCGTCAAACTTAAAGAAATTGAAGATTGGAATAATGCCGTAAGGGAAGCCAGTAAAGCTCTTGGAGAGGAACCTAAAAACATAATAAACCCAATGGAAAATAAAGAATACCGGCATTATTTTGTTGAAGGTTGGTAGTTTAGGTCGCATCATATACCGCCAAGCCCCGGCCACAAACTTGGGCTTTTGTTTTTGGTGGGGATACTTGCAGTAAGTGCGTTACCTTCCTATTGAGTGCAAAAGAAAAAAGCAAAAACAGAGGGAGTGAAGCCGTCAGCAGATCAAGCTTTGATTGAAAAATCAATTGATGCCTTAAAGTTTAAACTCAAAGACCCTGAAAGTTCGCAATTCAGGAATGTTCACGTTACTCTTTTGCCACTGTTCCATATCGTACTCAAGCCCCTATCGACAAATCCCAATAACACAAAGCCCGGCAAAATAACAGACACCAGAGAGCTGTTCTTCTCTGATATACCATACTGTCAATCTTCCACACTGCGTTTATCTCTCCGCCCCTATTCAGCAGCATGAATGCATCTTTGGTCTACTTCTTCGAGTGGTTTAGTATGTTGTTGATTAGAGCGAGGAGTTCGGTTTTGTTGATGGGTTTTGTAACGTAGCCATCACAGCCTGCCTCTCTGGCTTTATGTTTGTCTTCAATTGAGGTGAAGGCTGACTGGGCGATGACTGGCAGGTCGGGACGCAGCTTTTTGATCATTTTTGTTGCTTCGTATCCGTTCATCCCCGGCAGTTTAAGATCCATCAGTACAAGATTGATCTCTGGGTGATGCTGAACCAGTTCAACTGCATCCCTGCCGTATTCGGCAAGAAGAAAGATAATGTTCTCACTTTTTAGCATCTTTCTGAGCAGATATCTGCTTATAACATCATCTTCAACTATAAGCATGCAGAGTGCTGAGGGAGGGGATGGATCCTTCGCTGCGCTCAGAATGACGCTGCTCTGGTCAGGGTTCAGGATAATACCGGGAGGGTTATAGGGGAGAGTGAAGTTGAAGGTGCTTCCAGTGCCTTCTCTGGATTTGACAGTGATAGTGCCGCCGAGTATTGTTACGTAGGCTTTGGTGATGCTTAATCCGAGACCTGATCCTTCATGGTTTCGGGTGAGGGTGTTGTCGACCTGGCGGAACCGGTCGAATATTTTCTCTTGCATCTGGTCTGGAATACCGATTCCGGTATCGGTTACATAAAATTCGAGTGTGCTGCCTTGCCTGGTGTAACCGAAGTCGATGGCACCTGTTCTGGTAAATTTCAGGGCATTCTGGAGGAGGTTTGTCAAGATCTGGGCAAGCTTTCCGTTGTCAGTCTCAATGATGCTTTCGGTGTCTGGAAGTCCAAAGGTAGAGTGAAACTGCAACTTTTTTTGGTTGATTGCAGGCATGAAAAAAGCATGGAGATCGCGCAGAACCTTGTTGACTGGCGTTGGTGTGATCTGAAGCTTTGTTTCTCCGGCTTCTATGCGGGAAATATCTATGAGGTCATTGATGAGATTGAGCATGCGTTCGCCGCTTTGCTCAATAAGGTCGATATATTCTGCCTGTTCTTCTCCGGTAAGGTGTGGTTCTTTGAGGAGTGCTGAAAAGCCGAGAATGCCATTCATGGGGGTGCGTATTTCGTGGCTGATGTTGGCCAGGAATGCTGATTTCAGGCGGTCGCTCTCTTTTGCATGTTCTTTTTCCGCGATGAGTTCGTGCACCATTTTTTTCTGTTCGGTGATATCTTCCTTAACTGCTATGAAACTGGTAATGAGGCCTTCTGGGTTTTGAATGGCCGATATGACAACGGATTCCCAGAAGAGTTCACCGTTTTTCTTTTTGTTTTGCCATTCACCACGCCAGATATTGCCGGATAAAATTGTTTTCCAGAGCTCTTCATAGACCGGTTTTGGCGTCAGGCCTGATTGAAGAATCTGTGGATTTTTGCCTTTTACCTCTTCTGCTCCATATCCGGTAAGCTCGGTAAACATCGGGTTGACATATTCTATCGTACCTTTTGCATCGGTAATGACAACTACTGCCGGGCTTTGTTCTACAGCGGTGCTCATTTTTTTGAGCTGATCATCAGCCAGCTTTCGCTCGGTGATGTTGGTGACGGTGCCGATAATGGTGTGGATATTTCCGTTTTCGTCACTAATCGGGTTCAGGACGGTTTCCCACCACATCTCTCTGCCATGTAACGGCAGAGACTCCTCAAGCTGTATCGTCCTGCCCTCTCGAAGACAGGTGTCGTAATTACTGGTGACGGCTTCGGCTATTGGAGGATCAAATACCTCTTCGGGAGTTTTGCCAATGATCTCATTGTTACGGATACCGGTCAGTTTTGCGTTCATCGCGTTATGCCACTTGAAATGGTATGACCCGTCAGGAAGCACATCAATAACAAAAACGGAATAACTCACGTTATTATAGATATTCTGCAGAAATTGCTGGTTCTCAACTAACTTCTGTTCGTATTCCTGACGGATGCACTCCTCGGTCTTGCGGTTGGTAATATCCCATATGAGGCAAATAAACCCGATCTCTTCTTCATCCTGGTAATACTGCCAATGGATTGCCGCATCAAAAAGGGAGCCGTTTTTTCTCTTGAGCTTGAATTCGACAACCTGTTTTGCCCTTTTATAGAGCAACGTATCGTTGAGCACCTTGAGAGCGGCAGGTATGTCATCATCCGCAAAAAAGTCGATAAATGAGTGACCAACAACCTCATCACGCGACAACCCGAACATTGTTTCTGCAACCAGTGACACATTGGATATAACGCCCTTGTCATCAGCAACAACAATAACCTCTTCGATTTGATCTGTAATGGAACGCAAGTTCCTCTCACTTTTACATAAATCTTCTTCAGCCGCCTTCTGAGCGGTGATATCCGAAAATATAATCCGGCTGGCATACTCACTATCACTTATGGCAGCATCAAGGCGAATGGTCCGGCCAGAGTGAGTCGGCAGGGTCTTGGATGATGGTTGAGGAGCATTTGCCAAAAGCCTCAGCTCGCAGTTGGCGGGTACTTTTTTCGTGAACACTGTTTCAAGCAAGGTATCAATGAGCTGATAGTCCGCCGGAACAATGAATTGCTTAAAACGCATATCTTGTAACAGGGATCGATCAACACCAAGTAGCTTGGCTGCCGTCAGGTTCGCTTGCAGGATAGTGCTGGCGCAATCCAGAGTCAAATACCCGGCTGGAGCTACATCATAAAGTTCGGTATACTTGCCAAGACTATCCTCCAGCTCAATCCTGGCGTGATCCATCTCTTCCTGCTGCATTTCGAGTTCGACCTGGTGAACATGGAGCTCATGAATCAACCTGAGCATCTCTTCAGGTGAGGTGGGTATATCGGGTATGTTCAGCTGCTCTTGCTGTATGCGCTTTTCAGCTCTATAGCGTAACTCAGAAGTGGTAACAGGTTTGATGCTGTGATGCATTTTTGCAATGTGGAGTCATGGTAAAAGGACAATGAAAAAGGAATAAATGTATAGTTTTAATATACGATTTACGGCACAATCAGTTAAAGTCCTTCCTATGAAAATGCATCAATGCTTTCGTTTTTTCCCTGTCTTCCGCGACCCCCAATTTAGAAGGTGAACTTCAAACCAATCAGAAAGGTGTTGCCGGGTACTTTAAAATTTCCATTGTCGATAATGAGATTCATCGGGCTGGTTCCAAAATATCGGTATCGTGCATCCAGAACCATGTCGTTGGTTACTGGAAAAGCAATGCCTGCTCCAAACTGATAACCAAGGAGTGAATAAGTTTTGGAAATTGTGTTGGGCGGATTAACCTCATTATGGATAGTGACTTGTGCAAGTCCGATGCCAGCGGTAAGATATGGAGTAACGGTGTCACCCTTGAAATCATAGTAACCATTCGCCATATAGGATGTGACCGAATAATTACCTCTGAAGATAAAAATGCCTGAATCAATGATGATCTTGTCAGCGTCGTTTCTCTGATAGCCGATTTCAGCCTCAAGCCGGATATGGTCGAAACTGGTACTGAATTCGGCGGCATAGGCTGGTGTAGCAAGCACTCCTGCAGCAAGAAGTGCTCCAGGAAGGGAAAGATGATTTTTCACAAATAACATGCATTTCGCCACAGGGAACTCACTTCCTTTTTATACCATTATAGGTAAAACCATAGATTTATTAAGCAACGTTATTGATTCTCTTCTATGAGGAGTTCAAACATCATTTGATATAGCTTGCGCGCATAGCTCAATACCGGCAAACAATGAACAATACCATAACTTCAGCTGGAATTACTGGTTTGACAGAAGCGGAAGCTGCTGAGCGGTTGGCATTGGAAGGGTACAATGAGTTGCCAACTTCCGGGAAGCGGAGTATTTTTTCTACTGCCTGGGAGATTGTCCGTGAGCCGATGTTGCTGCTGCTGGTTTCTTGCGGAGCGGTCTATCTGCTGCTCGGCGATGTGCAGGAGGCGCTCATGCTTCTTGCTTTTGTTTTTTTTGTTATGGGCTTGACCCTTTATCAGGAGCGAAAGACAGAAGGTGCTCTTGATGCGTTAAAGGATCTTTCAAGTCCACGTGCACTGGTTATAAGGGATGGCAGAGAACGGCGCATTGCTGGACGTGAGGTGGTACGGGGTGATATTTTTATTGTTCATGAAGGTGATCGGGTTCCTGCGGATGCTTTGCTTCTCTCTTGCCTCAATATGTCGGTTGATGAATCTTTTTTAACAGGGGAGTCACTTCCTGTCAGAAAGTCTGATGATGAACCAGATGGAAAAGAGGTGCATCCAGGTGGAGATGATCTTCCATTTATATTTTCAGGAACTCTTGTTGTTCAGGGGCAGGGGATTGCACGTGTTTCCGCAACCGGTATACAAACAGAAATCGGGAAGATCGGCAAGGTTTTACTCTCCGTGGAACCTGAAGAGACTATCCTGCAGCGGGAAACAGGAGTATGGGTACGTAATCTGGCTTTTGTCGGGCTTTCGTTGTGCGTATTAGTGATTGTCTTTTATACTCTTACCCGCGGTGAACTGCTTAATGGCATACTTGCAGGAATTACTCTTGCCATGGCAATTCTTCCTGAAGAGCTGCCTGTTGTGTTAATGATATTTCTTGCTCTTGGCGCATGGAGAATTTCCAAAAAAAAGGTTCTGACACGACGTATGCCGGCCATAGAAACACTGGGAGCAGCCACTGTTCTCTGCGTTGACAAAACAGGTACACTCACCTTGAACCGTATGACGGTCAACAAGCTCTTTGCTGGAGGGAAGGTAATTGCGCTTGAATCGGTTTCTCAACACTCTATGCCGGAAGGCTTTCATGAGCTTATAGAGTTCAGTATTCTCGCCAGTCAGTTTGATCCGTTTGATCCGATGGAAAAAGCAATAAAGCAGGCGGGAGATTACTATCTCAAAGAGACCGAGCATCTGCACTACGACTGGGATCTGGTGCATGAGTACCCTTTGTCAAAAGAGCTGCTTTCACTCTCCCGTGTCTGGAAATCATCGGTGCATGAAGAGTACATCATTGCTGCCAAAGGTGCTCCTGAGGCAATTATTGATCTTTGTCATTTTGATGAAAAGCAGAGAGCACAACTTTTATGCTCTATCAGCGAAATGGCTGATGAGGGTTTGCGGGTATTGGGTGTGGCAAGGGCATTTTTTCAACCACTTCGATTGCCGGATGGTCAGCATGATTTTGTCTTTGAATTTGTTGGTTTGATTGGGTTGGCTGACTCGGTGCGTCCGACGGTTCCATCGGCAATAAAGGAGTGCTATAGTGCCGGAATCCGTGTGGTGATGATAACTGGTGATTATCCGGGTACTGCTCGCAACATTGCCCGTCAGATCGGGCTTGCCGATGCTGATAAGGTTATGTCAGGCAGTGATTTGCAGATCATGTCGGATAGTGAACTTCAGCAGAGAATCAATGAGGTGAATATTTTTGCGAGGGTTGTTCCTGAAGATAAATTGCGACTGGTAAAGGCGTTCAAGGCTAATGGAGAGATTGTCGCCATGACAGGGGATGGGGTTAATGATGCTCCTGCACTGAAAGCCGCCAGCATTGGTATCGCTATGGGTGGCCGAGGCACCGATGTGGCAAGGGAGTCAGCTTCGTTGGTGCTGCTGGATGATGATTTTTCTTCGATTGTGCAGGCCATCAGGATGGGACGCAGGATTTTTGACAATATCCGGAAAGCCATGGCCTATATTTTCGCGATCCATCTTCCTGTAACGGGAATGTTGCTCTTTCCGGTACTCTTTCACTTTCCGCTTCTTCTTTTGCCGGCACATATCGCTTTTCTGGAACTCATCATTGATCCGGCCTGTTCAATTGTTTTTGAAGCTGAACAGGAGGAAAAAGATGTTATGAACCGGTCACCCCGCAACTCCAGGGATCCGTTGTTCAGCCATCAGGTCGTTGTAGTAAGTATATTGCAGGGTATTGTTGTTCTGTTTACTGTATTGGGCGTGTTCTGGTTTGCACTCAACAGGGGAGATAGTGAGCCTGAGGTGCGTGCTTTGACCTTTACAACGCTTATTTTTTCAAATCTTGCCCTTATCATGACTAACCGCTCCTGGAGCACTCCTTTTTTGGCGACACTTCGTTTTTCCAATAAGGCTCTCCTGCCCTTGCTTGCAGGTGCAACTCTCTTGTTAGGGATTGTGCTCTATCTCCCCTTTTTTGTCACTCTTTTCAGATTTTCCGTTGTGCACTCTTTTGATCTTCTTCTTTGCCTTGCAGCCGGTCTTGGTAGTGTGTTATGGTTTGAAGTTCTGAAATGGTTCGGCTTTTTCAGTAATGACGGCCATAGAGTGCAAGTCAATCCATAATGCGTGCATTAAGGAGAAGTGGCAGGTGATCGGAGTAGCCGCCCTTGTATTTTCTTCTTTCGTATGTGGCATAGGGCTTTTTGCCGCGCTCATCAAGCATTTTTGAAAACGAGAAGCAGCGGAAGGCACTGGCTGGTGCTGTCAGCCCTTTATTGTCGAGCATACCGGCGGAGAGGAGTATCTGGTCGATATGCTGCCACCGGTTGTGGAAGGAGAAGCTTCCGATTCCCTTATAGCCGCTCCAGCAGTTGAAGAGGAGCTTGCTGCCCTGTGCTTTAACCATTGCTGCGTTATCGCTTGAACCGAGCAGCTCTTTCATTGAATGGTTTTCTGGTTCGTCGTTGAAATCGCCCATAACAATGATATCGGCTGCGGGGTTTCCGAGACGCAGACTGTCGAGGATGTGTCGGGTAACTGTTGCAGCGCAGAGTCGTTTGCGTTCCGTCCATTGTGTATCGAAGGAGCGTGATGGCCAGTGGTTCAGAATAACATGAAAGGGATGATGGCCAGCGGAAAATCCTGCGACAATGATCTTTCTGGTCGGCTTGCCTTCAAGAGGAACACTATAGGCTTTCGACAATCCCGCCCGGAGCGTTTGCGGGTTATAGGCCAAGGCAATATCAATGCCACGCGGGTCAGATGTCTCATAATAGATCGTTTTGTAACTGATGCCCTGCAAAGGATTGAGTGTTCCCTTGAAGACTCGCTCATTTTCAACTTCTGCAAACGCAAGGATGTCTGGATATTTTCTGTAGTCGGGGTGCGCCTCTATGACAGAAAGGATATGGCGGATGCGCATCTGTTTCAGGAGAAGTTTCTTTTCAGTCCACTGCATGCTTCCTTCCGGAGTGAAATCATCGTCGTCGGTGGCTGGATCGTTCGCCGGGTCGAAAAGATTTTCAACGTTCCACCACAGAAACAGCACTCTTTTTTCGGGACTTGGATTTCCTGTTGTCGAGCTGGAAATACAAAATGCCATCACGAAAAAGAGAAAAGCATAAGTGAGTAATCTTTGCATGCGCTCTTTCTTTGTAATTTTTTTTCTTTACCATAAGGATTATGTAACTTAATCGGGAATTTCATAGCTATCAAAATTTTATCTCCAACGATTTCCCCAACGATCCGGAATAAATTATGACCCAGAAGAGCGGTGTCAAAGAGCAGGCGAAAGATATCCTCGAGGAGACCCTTGACAGGGAGGCGGTTATTGTGTTGGCAAGGATTTCAGAAGAGATGCAGCTGTTGTTCAAGGCTCATCCGGAGCCGGCAAGGGAGGATGTTGAGCGGATTGTGACCGGTTTTTTTCTTGAGACAGGTAAATCTGAACAATTTATTGATGACTGGCTCAAAACCTCCGAAGAGTACAGTCGCAACAGGGGGTTGAGTGAACAGGACCAGCCGAAAGCCATGCTTTCTGATCTTGGTGTGTTCAGATTTATGAGTTTTTTAAAAGACAAGGGGCTGACTGACGATCAGATCACTATTGTGCTTACCGGAGCGGTTCAGCAGGCTGCGTCAGGGGATCAGCAAGAGTAAGGATGGAGTAACTTATCTATAAAACGTTTATAATGAAAAAGACAACACAACTTTATGAGGGCAAGGCCAAGAAAGTGTTTTTAACGGAAGAGAGCGACCTGGTGATACAGGAGTTCAAGGATGATGCGACGGCTTTCAATAACAAGAAAAAGGGTACAATCGCTGAAAAGGGAGTTGTCAACAACGCTATATCCTGCAAGCTTTTTACTCTTCTTGAAAAAGAGGGGATCCGTACTCACCTGGTTGATAAGCTTTCTGATCGAGAAATGCTTTGCCGGCGTCTCGATATTATCAAGGTTGAGGTTGTGGTGCGTAATATTGCCGCTGGATCGCTCGTTAAGCGGTACGGGTTTGCTGAGGGCACTCTCCTTGAGAGGCCTATTGTCGAGTTTTATCTGAAAGATGACGATCTCGATGATCCTCTGATGAACGAGTCTCATGCTGTTGCGCTTGGTGTTGCCACTCTTGAGGAGCTTGCAGTGTTGAAAAACCGTGCGGAAGCTATTAATCTGGTGCTTAAAAAGTTTTTTGCTGAACGAAAACTCAAACTTGTTGACTTCAAGCTTGAATTCGGTCGTCACCATGGCGAGATTCTTCTTGGTGATGAGATAAGCCCTGACACTTGCCGCTTCTGGGATCTTGAGACCAATGAAAAAATGGACAAGGATCGTTTCCGCTTTGATCTTGGTGGTGTGGAGGATGCCTATAGCGAAGTGCAGAGAAGGGTGCTCGAGCTGGATTGATAGTTTCACAAGATGAGGCCGGGGTGTTGAATGCTTGAATCTGCGATTACCTATCTGCAGCATGCCGATCCTATGTCGGTCTATCTCTTTCTGTTTCTGATTGCTTTTTTTGAAAATGTTGTTCCACCGATACCGGGAGATGTGCCGGTTGCTTTTATCGGCTATCTTATCTGTAAAAGCAAGATAACTTTTATCGGTGCTTTATGCTGGGCATCCGTGGGCTCGACGCTTGGCTTCATGTTTGTCTACATGATCAGCCGATATTTTGGCATGAAATTGTATGCAGAAGGAGGCGGATCAGTGGAGCACTGGTTGACGAAAAGTGTTCAACGGTTTTTTCCACCTTCCGATATGGAACTTCTGCGCCGGAAATTTGCAGCCCATGGTTATCTTGCCGTGCTGGTAAACCGTTTTCTGTTTGGTTCCAGGGCGGTTATTTCTGTTATGGCCGGTCTGATGCACCTTAAGATACCATTGGTGCTGCTTGCTGCCTTGATCAGTGCTGTTGCCTGGAATCTCCTCTTACTCTATGGTGGCTTTGTCTTAGGGAGCAACTGGCAGCATATCGGCGGTTATCTTGCTCTCTACACTATTCCTGTATCGGTTATTTTTTTGCTGCTCCTCTCTTTTTCAGTGTGGAAGTTTTTCAGGGAAAGAAAGTCGTGAGCATCAATAAGTTTTTTATTTTGTTATTTATAACCAGTGCCTTAAACTGCAGCTATTTTTTATTAATGCGCGAGAATTTTGTTGAGATACCATGGCAAAAGACTTAAAACCTTATCCTGCTGAAAAAAAAGGTGAGCTTCTTGAGCTTGCCTTGATTGCCGAACTCAAAGAGATGGCCCGTCAGGTGCGTCGGGATATTATCAGAATGCTTGCGATGGCTAATTCGGGTCATACAGGCGGTTCTCTCGGCATGGCCGATATTTTTACGGCACTCTACTTTCGGGTGCTTCAGCATGAACCGCACAAGTTCTGGTTGAATTATGATCAGGATATGGTATTTCTTTCCAATGGGCATATTGCTCCGGTCTGGTACAGTGTTCTTGCCCGTTCAGGCTACTTTCCGCTCAGTGAGCTTAACTCCTTGCGGCAGGTTAACTCCTATTTGCAGGGACATCCGACTTCCGAGTCGAGACTTCCCGGTGTCAGAATTGCTTCCGGCTCTCTCGGGCAGGGTCTTTCTGCAGCGGTTGGTGCAGCGCTTGGCCTTCGGATAGATGGCAAGGAGGGTGATGTATTCTGTCTGATGGGCGATGGTGAGTGCCAGGAGGGGCAAATCTGGGAAGCGGCCATGAGCGCCTCACACTATGGGCTTGGAAAACTTATCGGTATTGTCGATTGCAACAATCAGCAGATTGATGGTGAGGTTCACAACATTATGAGTCTGGAGCCGTTTGCTGACAAGTGGCGGGCATTTGGATGGGATGTCTGTCATTGTGATGGTAACGATATTGAGGATTTTTTAGCTACAGTTGAAACAATCAAGAGTGCAGGCAATCGAAGCAAGCCCACGGTGGTGCTTGCCGTAACGCTGATGGGAAAAGGGGTTTCATTTTTTGAGGGCACCATGGCCGACAACTCAAACTGGCATGGGAAACCGCCTTCAAAAGTTGATGCTGAAAAGGCACTCAATATTCTTGGTGAGACGGTGTTTGGTGATTTTTAGTTTTAATCGGCTTCATGCAGATTCTGGCGGGTAGATATAAAGGGCGGAAAATCAGGAGCTCCTCCTCTCTGGCAATTCGCCCTTGCAGCAGTCGAGTGAAAAAGTCTCTCTTTGATATCCTGACAGGTAGGATGGACTTTGACGGAGCTTCTGTTCTTGATCTGTTTGCCGGGTTTGGTTCTCTTGGTTTTGAGGCTTTGAGCCGAGGGGCTCGGTCAGTTTGTTTTGTTGATCAGCATATTGATGCCCTGAAAGCATTGAAGGCTACAGCCCTCCAGTTAGGCGTTACTGAGAGCGTCAAGATTGTTAATGCGGACGTTTCAGCATTTTCAGGGCGACCTGCCACCAGGCAGTTTGGCCTTGTTTTTTGCGATCCTCCCTATTCCTGGGGGGATTACGACCTCCTGATTGAAAGAATTATTGGAGGAAAATTTCTTGCCGAAGAGGGAGTGCTGCTTATTGAGCATAGTGCCCATATCGATTTCAGCCACACCCCGTATTACTCTTTTCACAGGGATTACGGTATGACAAGAGTAACTTTTTTTCAGCATTGATTCCGTTTTCTACCGATGAGACAGAAAGCCATTTATCCCGGTACATTTGATCCATTTACCAATGGCCATCTCGATGTCCTTGAACGTGCACTGAATATTTTTGAGGAAGTTATTGTCGTTATTGCCGCGAACAGCCATAAACAGTCACTTTTCAGCAGTGAAGAACGGCTGGCGATGATCAGGGAGGTTATTTTTGATTATTCAACGGTCAGTGTTGAGATGCTGCATGACGGTTTGCTTGCTGATTATGCCCGTCAGGTTGGAGCAAGAGCTATTGTCAGGGGGGTACGGCAGGTGAAGGATTTTGAGTACGAATTTCAGATGTCCCTTTTGAACCGTCAACTCTATCCGGAGGTGACGACGGTGTTTCTGATGCCGAATGTCAAATACACCTATGTCGCTTCGTCGATTATTAAAGAGGTTGCTCTGCTGGGTGGAGATGTTCGCAAATTTGTGCATCCATGTGTTCTGGAAATGCTGCACCAAAAACGTGATGAACAAAACTATAAATAAATTATAACCAACCATTTCGAGATGTCTACTACACAGAGTAAGGAAGAAACATATCTGACGCGTCGGGTACTCAGCATGCAGGAGTCGCAGACCATGAGAATCAGTAACCTTGCCAATAAAATGAAAGCTGAAGGCATGGATATTGTCAGTCTATCGGCTGGAGAACCGGATTTCCCTACTCCGGACAATGTCAATCAGGCGGCTATTGCAGCAATTAATGCGGGATTTACCCGTTATACAGCCAATTCAGGTATTGCTGAGCTTAAAACAGCCATTCTTGCAAAGTTCCAGCGTGATAATCAGCTGGAGTTTCAGGCAAACCAGATTATTGTCAGTAATGGTGGCAAGCAGACTCTTGCAAACACCTTTCTTGCACTTTGCGAAGAGGGCGATGAAGTTATTATTCCAGCACCCTACTGGGTGAGTTTTCCTGAAATGGTTCGTCTTGCAAGTGCTACTCCGGTTATTGTTCACACGTCGCTGGAAAGTGAATACAAAATGACACCGGCCCAGCTTGAGAGTGCCATTACCCCAAAGACAAAGATTCTTGTCCTCAACTCCCCATCAAACCCCACAGGTTCGGTCTATAGTGAAGATGAGGTTCGTGCTCTGATGCAGGTTATCGAAGGGCGGGAGATTTTTGTTGTGTCTGATGAAATGTATGATATGATTGTCTATGACGATCTCCGTCCCTTCTCTCCGGCAAGGATTCCGGCTATGAAGGATTGGGTTATTGTCAGTAACGGGGTTTCGAAAACCTATGCCATGACCGGCTGGAGAATTGGCTATCTTGCAGGGCCGAAATGGTTGATTGACGCCTGCGACAAGATACAGTCACAGACCACCTCCAATCCCAATGCTATTGCCCAGAAAGCTGCCGTTGCAGCACTGACGGGGGATCAAGGGATAGTTGAAGAGCGTCGAGCTGAATTTGAAAAGCGTCGCGATTATATGTACAAGGCTCTCAACAGCATACCGGGTTTTAAAGCAGCTCTACCGAAGGGCGCGTTTTATATCTTCCCTGATGTCAGCGGAGTGTTTGGTCAAACATGTAACGGTGTGGTTATGAAAGACTCGGCAGATGTTGCCGAATATCTCCTGAAGGTGCATCATGTTGCCACTGTTCCCGGCGATGCTTTTGGCGCTCCGGAAAACCTCCGCATGTCCTATGCGGCATCAATTGCTTCACTTGAGGAGGCGATAAGCCGTATCAGGAGAGCTTTTCAATAAGCGTGGATGCTCAAAGTCCGACGCAGCAGGCTTTATACCCTCTGGTTCAGCTGGTATTCCCGCCGGCAGTTCAGGCGGTATTTTAACTCAGTAGGTGTTTTTATGCAGGCCGGCGTACGGGAGATGAATCCCCGTATTCCGGTTATTTTTTATGCTAATCATGCATACTGGTGGGACGGCTTCTGGTCGCAGCTTTGCACGGAAGAGTTTTTTTTTCAGGAACTGCATATTATTATTGAGTATCAGCAGTTGAAGAAGCACCGTTTTTTTACCCGCATCGGAGCTTTTTCGCTTGATCAGTCACATCCAAGAAGTGCGGTCAACACACTGAGATATGCTGCTGATATGCTTACAGCCGATAATGACCGGCAAAATGCACTATGGATTTTTCCCCAGGGAAAGATAGAGCAGGTTGACAAACGCCCACTGCTTTTTTTTAAAGGGACGGCCTCGATTGTTTCTCGTGTTTTTGAGGCAGCACCATTAATCTACCTTGTTTCAGTTGTCAGTCGGATTGAATATCTTGACGAACAAAAACCTGAACTGTTTTTGTCTTTCAGAGAGCCACGGTTACTCTCTTCAGCAGAATATTCAGATGCCGGCGATCTCACTGCATACATGCAGGGAGTAACAGAGAGCCATCTTGATGAGCTGAGCGGAAAAATCAGGAACCGGATGCTCGATGATGCACAGATTGTTGTCAGGGGAACGGCTTCAATCAATAAACGTATTGAGGCCTTTAGGTGTTTTTTTGGTAGCCGGATATTTTCCCGGTTTCTGAATTCAAAATAATCAGTTATGAGTAATGTTATATGCAGTTGTCTTTTAGGTGATAATGCAAGGGTTCGGCTGCGGCTTTCACAATTGCTGCATAGCGAGATGGATGCGATTTACGGAGCAGTTTCCGAAGAGGTTCTTGAAGATATTTGTGAAGTTGAGCTGCAGGGGTGCCGACGTGAATTTTTTCGTAACAATACAGGACTCCCTTTCACAATTGGGTTACAGGTTATTATTGAATCTGACGGAGGCTATGATTTTGGTGTAGTCTATTCAACTGGTCAGATTGCCCGCAAAAAGCTCCAGCTCAAAGGGTTGGAAAAAAATGGCCAGGCTTGTACCGCAGTGTTGCGTGTTGCCGACGAGAGTGACAATCTTGCCATTCTTGAGCTGAAAAAGCGGCAGTCGGAAATTCGTGAGGTATGCCTGAACAAGGTTAAAAAGCATGAACTTGACCTGAAACTGGTTGATGTGGAGTTGCGCATGGACCAGCAGAAACTTTCGGTTTACTATACCTCATCACATAGGGTTGATTTCAGGACGCTTGTACGTGATCTTGCCGGAGAGTTCAAGGCAAGAATTCAGATGGTGCAGATAACAACTCGAGAAGAGGCCAGACGAGCAAATGCCTTCGGGCCATGCGGCTGTCTTCTCTGCTGTTCAAGCTGGCTCCAGAAAATCCATGCCAATCCTTTTTCTGAAAAATCCCAATATTCCGAAGCTGCGGGTAATGAGAACCATGCCTTCAATATCACCGGAATATGCAACCGTCCGAAATGCTGTCTCAGCTATTCGAAACATGAAAAAGGATGCCATACCCAGGGAGTTACCCCACTAGCCCTTCCTCCGATTGGAAGCAGGGTGAACACACCTGAAGGAGCTGCTGTGGTTGAAAATATTGACGCTCAGAAAAAAATCGTATGGCTTCGATACCAGAAGGGCGATCAGATTCGCCGGTTTTCGCTCGACAAGTTCAATGCGATGTTTGTTAAAAAATAGTTTATCTCTCAAGATCTTATCATTATTTGTTCATTCAGCATGCATCAGTTTCAAAGAACTCTTGTCACGACAGCACTACCTTACGCCAACGGTCCGGTTCATCTGGGCCATCTTGCCGGGGTATATCTTCCTGCGGATATTTATGTCCGCTACAAAAGGCTTAAGGGCGAGGATGTCATTCATATTGGTGGTTCTGATGAACATGGGGTTCCGATTACCATTACAGCCGAAAAAGAGGGCATTTCACCGCGGGATGTTGTTGACCGCTACCACTCCATGAACCTTGAAGCGTTCTCGAAGTGCGGGATTTCGTTTGACTATTATGGCAGAACAACCTCTGAACTTCATCATGCAACGGCACAGGAGTTCTTTCTTGATATTGAGGGTAAAGGAATATTTACCAAAAAGACGGAAAAGCTTTTTTTTGACCGCAAGGCTGACCGCTTTCTTTCCGACCGCTATGTCACCGGCACCTGCCCTATATGCAATAACCCTGAAGCCAATGGCGATCAGTGCGAGCAGTGCGGTACCCATTTAAGCCCCCTTGAGCTTATCAACCCGAAAAGCAAACTTTCAGACGCAACGCCGGAACTGCGCGAAACCATGCACTGGTATTTTCCTCTCGGACGGTTTCAGGAACGCCTTGAAGAGTACGTCAACAGCCATGAGGAAGATTGGCGGCAGAATGTGGTGAATTACAGCCGCACATGGTTGAAGCAGGGGTTGAACGACCGGGCGATAACCCGTGATCTCGGCTGGGGGATCAAGGTGCCGATTGAAGGTGAAGAATCTTTTGGAAAGGTACTCTATGTCTGGTTTGATGCGGTTCTCGGCTATATCTCCTTTACCAGAGAGTGGGCGGCAAAGCTGGGGGAGAGTGAGCGCTGGAGGGAGTACTGGCAGGATCCGGAGAGTCGTCTTGTTCACTTTATCGGGAAGGATAACGTTGTGTTTCATACCCTGATGTTTCCTGCAATCCTCATGGCATGGAACGAAGGGCGTCAGAGCGGGTGCTATAATCTTGCCGATAATGTGCCAGCATCGGAGTTCATGAATTTTGAGGGAAGAAAGTTCTCAAAGTCAAGAAACTATGCGGTCTATCTTGGCGAATTCCTTGAAAAATTTTCAGCCGATACTCTTCGCTACACTATTGCCATGAACTATCCTGAAAACAAGGATACCGACTTCAGCTGGCAGGACTATCAGAACCGGACGAACGGTGAACTGGCCGATACCCTCGGCAACTTTATCAAACGTTCGGTTGATTTTACCAATGCCCGTTTTGATGGAGCGGTTCCCTGGGAGTGTACAACGGAAGAGTGGAACTCTCTCGGCATTAACTGGCCGGACACCCTTCAGCAGCTTGATCTTGCATTTGAACAGTTTCATTTCAGGGAAGCAACCTCTCTTGGTATGGATATAGCAAGGGTAGCAAACCGCTTTCTCACTGAGTCGGAGCCCTGGAAGGCCATCAAGAGTGACCGGGAGGCTGCGGCAAGAGCGATGGCTCTTTCGCTGAACCTTTGTCATGCACTGTCTGTTGCACTCTACCCGGTTATTCCAGAAACCTGCAACAGCATCTATGCCATGCTGGGGTTTCAGGGCAGCATTGAAGATCGCTTTGTCAGGGGAAGTTCGCTTACAGCATCTCTGCTTCAGCCCGCACTTCCGAAAGGGCATAAACTCAGGGAGAAATCAGAAATTCTTTTTAAAAAACTTGAAGATGCCGATATCGCTCCGGAACTCAGAAAAATTGAAGGATTGCTGGCCGAAGCCGAAAAACGGGAGGCGGGAGCTGAACAGAGTCGCATGGAGTTCAAGCCGGAGATAAGTTTTGATGATTTTTTAAAAGTTGACTTGAGGGTTGCAACTGTTCTCTCGGCTGAAACGGTTAAAAAGGCCGGGAAACTTCTTAAACTCAAGCTGCAGGTTGGTTCTGCAACGAGAGATGTTCTTGCCGGTATTGCCCGCTACTACACTCCGGAAGAGATGGTCGGTAAAAATGTTGTTCTTGTAGCCAACCTTGCTGATCGCACCATCCGTGATGAGGTTTCAGAGGGTATGATTCTTGCCGTTGAAGGGGAGGATGGGAAACTGTTTGTTGTGGAACCGGCAGGAAATGAAATAAATGGCAGACAGATACAATAAAAGTTTGCAAATGGGATATATTTACTTACATTGAGAGTACAAACATCGTGGGGTGGAGCAATTGGTAGCTCGTCGGGCTCATAACCCGAAGGTTGCAGGTTCAAGTCCTGTCCCCACCACAAGTTAAAAGCCGCCCATCAAACAGGCGGCTTTTTTTTAGAGCTTTTCGGCTTGCCCATGTTTGTTACAAGGCAGAGTGCCATGATTTCTGACAGATCTTCTTATTCTCCACAATTGCACCCAGAAGCAAGCCGCTTTTGTTGTCCTGCTGCTCTCCTTCTTCTTCTGTTTTTTCTTTTTTGTGCACCTCCTCTTTCAGCCGAAGCCCTGCTCTGTGGCATAGACCGGCTTGAAGTGTCAGGATTCCGGGAATTGTCGGGCATGAATGTCGGGCTCATTACCAATGTGGCGGGTGTCAGCCGGAAAGGGGAGCCTGATTATGCCCTCATGCTCCGCAATGGAGTCAAACTGAAGTTTATCATGGCTCCGGAGCACGGTTTTTCGGCTGACAGGGAAGCAGGAAAACAAGTTGGCAACTCGATTATCAATGGTACTCTTCCGGTTTTTTCGCTCTATGGAGCTTCAAAAAACCCTGATATCCGCCAGCTGAAAACTATTGATACTCTTGTATTTGATCTTCAGGATATCGGTTCGCGCTGTTATACCTACATATCGACCATGAAGAGTGCCATGCAGGCCTGTGAGGAGGCTGGCATAGCTTTTATGGTGCTTGATCGGCCCAATCCGGTTATCCCCCTCTCTCCTGCAGGTTTTATGGTAGCGAAGGGTTATGACTCCTTTGTCGGTGCCGTTGATATTCCTTTCATTCACTCCATGACGGTAGGTGAGATTGCCATACTGCTGAAGGAGAGTAATTACCAGCATCTTGATCTGCGGGTGATCGCGATGTCAGGCTACAGCAGGGATCGGTTTGCTGATGAATATCCTGACTTCAGCTTTATGTCGCCTTCGCCGAATATCAGAGGTGTTGAGACGGCCATTATCTATCCTGCAACCGTCTTTCTTGAAGCAACAAAGGTGAGCGAAGGGCGGGGAAGTGATGCCCCCTTCAGGCAGTTCGGTGCGCCGTTTATCAATGCCCGGGAGCTTTCCGATGCTCTCAGGGAGTACAAATTGCCCGGAGTTAAGTTTGATGCTGTCTCTTTTCAGCCATTGTCCGGCAAGTTCACTGGCGAGCGCTGTCAGGGCGTAAAGCTATCACTGACTGACAGGAAAATCTTCAGCCCATTCAGAACTGCGGCTGCGATTCTCCTTGCGCTTCAGCGTCTCTATCCCGACAGAACAGCTCTTGACGAAGGGCATGTTTTTTTTGACCGCCTTGCCGGCACTCCCCGTTTTCGTGAGATGATCCGGAAGCAGATGTCGCTTGATGCCATTATGGAGGAGAGCCGGCTACAGGTAGAGTCGTTTAACCGAAACACTCCCCAGAGGCTTCTCTATCATTGAATCACTTCTCATTCAGATGTTCCCTGCTATGTAGGGTGAGGTAACGTTTAGTACGGAATTTATGTAAAATACAGGTAATTGTCAGTTTTTTATGGCTTGATTAAAAGTGTGAGAGTGCAGCTCTTTCAGCCCTCTACTCCTGTTTTTTTGTTTTTGAGGTGGTTACCGGTTCTTCTTTTTTCGGGCGTCCTCTTTTTTTAGAGTTCGACTCTTTCTCAGCATGGGTAACAGGTTCATCAGGTTCATCGGGCAGATCGGATATTTCATCCGGTTCAACCAGTGGTTCATCAAGATGTTCATCATGCAGATCGGGTACAGCAGTCAGGTCAATCTCATCGCAGAGCTCATCAATGATTTCATAGGCTGGAGCTGGAGCTTTTCCCCGTGCACCCCGTTTATTTTTCATCGCCGGTTCAATGAGCGTTATAACCTCATTGATAGACGAAAAAATATAAAGCTGTTTATCAAGATTTGTCAGTTTCAGAAGATCCTTGATCTGCTTGCAGAGGGAGACAAAAACAGCAAGCCCGTGTGACTGATTGGCAAGCTGGTGAGCAAGCAGAATTGAGCTTATCCCACATGAATCAATAGCTTTTACTTGCGAGAAATCAATGATCAGGTTTTTGCTACCCTCCTTGCATACCATCTCGTTCATTGCCAATTTGAATGATTCACCATGACGAAAATCAAACACCTCTTCTTCAATTTTCAGAATGGTTAACTCTTTGCGGGTTGAAACTGAGTAATTCATGATAAAACTATACTTTAATAACTGTAAAACATTGCCATTCAAGCATATAAGGGGCGGTTCTGCCAGTATGGCGCAGGGATTGTTGATAAGAAATCTAAAAAACGGCTCTTATCCCTAACCCGTTAGTAACTAAGGTAAAAAAAAAGCCCATAGTTAATATTTATTTTGCCTTGTAAATATTTTGTTTTTACCATCCAGACCAAAACAAATTCAACGCCGTCATCCGCAAAACTGATGCATGATGTTGATGAAAAGGACAAAAAAAGAAAATCCGGTTTTTTAAGTATCGAAACGATTTTACGTTGTACTGGTTTGCCGGACACGCCTCCTGCAAGATCTTCGGGAGAATATTGTTGCGCCCGATGAGCTTATGGCCGAGCTTCTTGCCCAGGGAGAATTATCAGGTTACGACGCAGTGAAGGAGGTGCTGGCTCAAAGCACAACAGATGCGCCCGAAATACTTAATGCGCTTTTTAGTACCGTTCGCGCCCATACCGAACCAATGCTTGTGCCCGATACCACAACATTAAGAGCAGAGAGCGCCAGCATAGATTTTTTTCTTTTGCCATGGGAAAGAGCGGTTGTCGCTGCCCGTGCGGCCAGAAAGTATTGGGCGCTTCCCGATGGTCCCGTGAGCAACAGGCAGTTGATGGATCTCTTTTCACTCTCAAGTGATATTTTCACACGGGGAACAAGAGATTCGTGAAGGTAAGGGAATCTCCCAGGTCGAAGCAAAGAAGAAATTGGAAAAATGGCTGAAATGAATGTGATGTGGTCTCCATCTGCATTGGATGATGTTGAGTCGATAGCGGAGTACATTGCAAGAGATTCAGTTGAGATTGCCTCTATTTTTGTTGGAAAAATATTTGACGTAACAGATCGGTTACAGAAATTTCCTTTATCGGGTAGGGTAATTCCTGAAATCAGGGAGTCTGTTTGTCGTGAAATTATATTTGGTGCTTATCGCATTATGAATCGTATTGTTCAAGAGGAGGTCTGGATTACAGGAGTCATGCACGGTGCTCGTGATTGGAAGATAGAGTAACTCAAAAGTATTCATCCATAATGAGAATCGGTGGTATATAATTGTAGTGGGTAAGGTCAACTATTGTCACCGCACTCCCTTTCTTCTCCCTGAATTGCTGAAAAAATAGTAGCTTGCTTCAACATCCTAAAAAGGGTTGTACGTTATTATTCAGCCGATTCATCAATTTATGGAAAACTCTCCAGCACGCTCTCACTCGCTCACCCGTAAAAAGTACCGCAAAAGTTGAGAGGCAGATAAACCCAAAGAATCGAAATGAACGAAGTCACTCATAACAAAATTGTATCATTTCTCTGGAGTATTGCCGACGATGTCCTCCGCGACCTCTTCAAGCGGGGCAAATACCCTGACGTCATTCTCCCCATGTGTGTCATCCGCCGCATGGACGCTGTGCTTGAGCCGACTAAAAAAGCCGTGCTCGACACCAAAAAGCTGCTCGACGATGCACGAATCACCGAACAGCGCGCCGCACTCTGTGAAGCGTCAGGGCATGCATTCTACAACACCTCACCGTTTACCTTGCGCGACCTCAAATCGCGCGGCAGTCAGCAGCATCTGCTTGCCGATTTCGAAGACTACCTCAATGGCTACTCATCAAACGTCCAGGACATTCTCGAAAACTTCAAGTTTCGCAACCAGCTCACCACACTCTCCAAAGCTGATGCCCTCGGCACCCTGATCAACAAGTTTCTCGATCCTGAAATCGACCTCACTCCCGCAGGTATCGACAACCATGCCATGGGGACGGTTTTTGAAGAGCTTGTCCGCAAATTCAATGAGGATAACAACGAAGAGGCTGGTGAACACTGGACACCCCGCGACGCCGTGCGCCTGATGGCCAACCTTGTCTTTTTGCCGATAGAGGACAAAATCAAGTCGGGCACCTATCTGCTCTGCGACTGCACCTGCGGAACCGGCGGCATGCTCACCGTTGCCGAAGAGACCGTTTTATCCATAGCCGCAAAGCATCAGCAGGATATACAATGTCTTCTCTACGGGCAGGAAATCAATCCCGAGACCTACGCTATTTGTAAAGCCGACATGCTGCTCAAAGGGGAGGGTGAAAACGCCGATCACATCGTCGGCGGCGCTGAATGGTCCACCCTCTCGCACGATGCCTTTCCCTCTCATCTCTTCGACTTCATGCTCTCCAATCCCCCCTACGGCAAGAGCTGGAAAAAAGATCTCGAAGCAATGGGCGGCAAAGAGGGGATGCGCGACCCCCGTTTCAGGGTGATGCACCAGGGCGAAGAGCTCTCACTCGTCACCCGCTCCAGCGACGGGCAGTTGCTCTTTCTGGCCAATCTGGCCTCCAAAATGAACCAGAGCTCCGCGCTCGGCAGCCGCATCGCAGAAGTTCATAACGGCAGTTCGCTCTTTACTGGTGACGCCGGGCAGGGCGAAAGCAACATCCGCCGCTGGCTCATAGAAAACGACTGGGTCGAAGCCATTGTTGCCCTCCCGCTCAACCTCTTTTACAACACCGGCATTGCAACCTATATCTGGGTGCTAACCAATCGCAAACCTGCACACCGTGAGGGTTTACTCCAGCTCATCGACGCCACCCAATGGTTCAAACCGCTCCGCAAAAATCTTGGCAAAAAGAACTGCGAACTCTCCCAGGAAGACATTGACCGCATCCTCAAAACCTTTCTTGATTTCGAAGAGACACCTGAATCAAGAATCTTCCCCAATGAAGAGTTTGGCTACTGGAAAGTAATGGTTGAACGCCCGCTCCGGCTTCACAGTCAGCTCACCATCAAAGCCATAGAGAGCCTCCGTTTGGCCTCCGGTGATGAAGAGATTCGTTCCACTCTCTACGAAGAGTTTGGCGACGATCTCTTCACCAATTTCAGCATCATTGCTCCAGCGCTCGAAAAGCGCCTTGCCGACTGGGGCAGCGATGACGAGGAGAGTGATGATGAAGAGGGTGGCAGCAAAAAAGGGCTCTCCGAAAAAAAGAAAAAGAAGCTGCTCGACCCGAAGACATGGGAACGCGACGGC
>Ga0214216_1000194_pt1 | contig 25721 bp, 28 predicted proteins | sample TroBogypolimnion_12_FD_153054 | JGI IMG/M metagenome (GOLD analysis project Ga0214216, IMG submission 153054) | Freshwater microbial communities from Trout Bog Lake, WI - 27JUN2007 hypolimnion | ecosystem: Environmental > Aquatic > Freshwater > Lake > Hypolimnion/Profundal zone | place: Trout... | reverse complement strand
GCAAAAAATCCAGAGCGCTGGACTGGAAGCACTCGGAATTGGCAAAGAATCGAAAAGGTTCATCTTAATCCCGATAAAGCCAAAGAAGCTGATGCGAAATATATAGATATTCAAGCAAGAAAAGTAGCGTAAGTTTTAACCGTCGAGGCGACAACTACATTGACAATTTCCGATACTAAGCGAGACGAGTGTTCATCTTGAGCTAATTGCTCTTGCTTATGCTCTGATTTTAACTCTTCAGATAATGCAGAATCACAGACTTTTTGTAGGCTTTGTGTACGATGATGAAGGTCTTGCCAGAGCGCTCTTTTCATTAATACCTCAGCTTGATATTCAACCAATGTCAGTTCTTGTTCGACTATGGCTTTATCTAGCTTATCCATAAAGGCTCTAAATTCCAGTAAATTACTAATACTGCTACCACCAGCGCCTAGCTGATTAAATCTATTTCGGTATTCTTGACGATAAGTTATTAAACCATCGACTTGAACTTGCATCGTCATTAACTTACGTTGCGCAGCTCCCAGCACCTCCAAAGCCTTTTTTTCTTGTATCTCTTTAATATCAACTATAGCTTTGATGCGCTGTGATTTTTTTTTCATATATTTAACCGGCTCTATGTGATTTATAGTGGGTAAATTAAAATAAAACTGATAAATACACACTTATAAGTACCTGAAAAACTGCCACACGTCATCCCGGCATGGACTGCCGGGATTCAGAGTACATGGATGTACGTATCGAATGTTAGAGTCCATATTATGAAGCTTATAGTGATGCGACATCAGCCATCCATGGCAACTGGATTCCGGCAGTCCATGCCGGAATGACGGCTTACCCACTACGATTCACATAGAGTAATTTAACCTAGCAACAAGGCTAACTCTTGCAAGCTACGAGCCATATCGACCTGCTCATTCATATCTTGCTGTAAAAAATTAACAATATCAGCATTTTTTTTAATGGCTTCATCAATTCTAGGATCTGATCCAGGTTGATATGCCCCGACACTGATTAAATCTTGATTTTGTTGATACAGTGAATACAAACGCCTGACCTCTCTGGCCATTTGCAAATGTTTAACATCAGCGATATCGGGCATTACCCGACTTACGGAGGCTTCAATATCGATGGCGGGGAAATGGCCAGCTTCTGCAAGACTCCTAGATAAGACTATATGTCCATCTAAAACACCTCTAGCCGCATCGGCTATAGGATCATTATTATCATCACCTTCGGCTAATACGGTATAGAACGCGGTGATTGAGCCTCCATCTTGATTGGCGTTACCGGCACGCTCTACTAAATGAGGTAGCTTTGCAAATACCGAAGGTGGATAACCCTTAGTTGCAGGAGGCTCGTTAATAGCTAGGGCAATTTCTCGATGAGCTTGTGCAAATCGAGTTAAAGAATCCATCAATAACAATACATCACGACCTTGATCGCGAAAATATTCAGCAATACTGGTTGCCAATAATGCGCCATGTACGCGCATCAAGGGTGGACAATCAGCGGGAGTGGCGACCACTACCGCTCGCTTAAGGCCTTCTTCACCAAGTATTTTTTGTACAAATTCGTTAACTTCTCGTCCTCGTTCACCAATTAAGCCCACGACAACGATGTCAGCATTAGTGAATTTAGTCATCATGCCTAAAAGAATACTCTTACCTACACCGGTACCAGCAAACAAGCCTATACGCTGCCCACGCCCTACCGAAAGAATGGCGTTAATCGCTCTAACGCCAACATCTAAGGGTTCTCGTATGGGTTTTCTCGATAAAGGATTAATAGGTTCGCCATTAAGCGAAATTTGCGCATCTATTTTAAGCGGCCCTTTATCATCTAAAGGATTACCAGCACCATCAACGACGCGGCCCAATAAGCCATAGCCTACCCTAGCTAAGCTAGCTTTACCCAAAGGAATAACACGACAATCGGGCTCTAAGCCATGCAGCTCCCCCGTTGGCATCAAAAACAAACGATCTCCAGAAAAGCCAACGACTTCTGCTTCAATAGTTTTTCCAGCTTTAGTCTCCACCCGACAGCGTGAACCTATAGCGGCTCTACATCCTACTGCCTCTAAGGTCAAACCAACCATTCGAAACAGCTTACCCTCAACAGTTAACGCGGGGATTTGTGTTAATCTTTTTGTATAAGGCTTTAGTTGCTGCAACCAAAGCGCTGATCTATCTATAGACGGAATCATGAATCATTTTCCTGCTCTTGTTCGCCACCCAATAATGTGGCTATAACAACTGATAATCTTTTTTCTACAGTCGCGTCAATATGTGAAATATCCGTATCAACCGCACATCCTCCTTTTGTAATTAAAAGATCTTCAACGACTATCCAAGCAGATGAGACTTCATCTAACTCGAAGGCAGAACGCACCAATTCAACATCTTCAGGGTGTAAATGTATACTGATTTTTTGTGCTGATATGGGTAGCGACTTTATAGCCGTTTTAACGACTTTTAGAATTATTTCAGGATCTAATTTAATTTCACGGTAGATGACTTGAGTAGCTATGGCCAAAGCAATATTGATTAATTCTTTTTCAACTTCAGCATCTAAATTTTTAAAAGGCTCGCTTAACGATTCAAGTATAAGATTAAATTCTGACGCTTTTGCTTGCAAAATATGTAAATTTTCCTCATAACCTTGCAATGATCCTTTAGTCAATCCATCCTTAAAGCCTTCATCAAATCCATCCGCAAGCCCTTGATTATGCCCTACGCTATAGCCCTCTTTTTTACCTTGTAAAAAAGACTCGTCATAAGCTTGTTTTTGCATAAGCTCAATGTCGTCAACCGTTAAAACAGATAAAGGTGCTGGTTGAAAAATAGTAGAGGATGCTTTATTTCCAGAGGAAACATCTGGCATACGCCACAGACTTAATGATTCTAGCTCAGCATCTGAAAACGCTAATGTCTTAGCGGAAGTTTCAGATATCGATTCAAAAACATGGGTGATAGCATTATTTTCAGTGGGCATATCCGATCTACGCTCCACACCCAATGAATCCAATTTAGCGTCTAAAAATCTTGATGATCTAGAGGTGGCCGTTGATACAGGCTCAAAAATATCAGCCGTTTTTATATTCCCAGATGGCACATCTGGCATGCGCCATACACTTAATGACTCCAATTCGGCGTCTGAAAACTCTGGCATTTTAGATGAGGTCATCGGTACCATCACTACCTAATTGAATAGTTCCTGTATCTACCAAGCCTTTGACTATACTTAATATTTCTTTTTGCGCCAATTCCACTTCACTTAATTTAGCGGGTGGTGAAGCCTCCAAATCATCTTTCAATATGTCAGCAGCTCGTTTAGACATATTGCTATATATTTTTTCTTTAAGACTGTCAGTAGCGCCTCGTAATGCTAGTAACAACTGACCCGTTTGAACTTCACGTAATACGGTTTGCATGGCACTTGCACTCATAGAGCCCAGATCTTCAAACACAAACATTTTATCCTGAATCTTTAGAGCTAACTCAGCATCATTTTCAGAAACCTTGGCCAAAACAACGCTACTAGCGACACCATCCATAAAGTTTAATATATTCGCAGCCACATCAACGCCACCGAGTACTGTTGCCTTCACAGTTTCACTACCGCTTAATTGTTTTTCCATGATTTCATCTAATTCACGTAAAGCAGAAGGTTGTACACCTTGCATAGTCGCAATTCTAATCAATAAATCTGATCGTATATTTTCAGGCAACTTAGCCATAACTTCCGAAGCTTTGTCGCTACCCAAGAGAGATAAAATAATAGCGCCAATCTGAGGATGTTCAAGTCGAACTAAGTCTGCAACCGATAAAGTATCCATCCACTTAAGTTGCTCAATACCTTTACCGCCACTACTAACAAAGATTCGTTCAATAATGCCAGTGGCTTTTTCCTCACCCAACGCTTGAACTAACATTTTACGTATATAGCCATCAGATTCTATACCCAATGAAGATAAGTTTTTTATAGCAACGATAATTTCTTCGAGCACATCATCGACCATGATCGGCGAAATATCAGCCAATCGCGCCATCGCGAAACCAATCACTTGTACATCCTTGGGTTCTATATGCCTTAAAACAGCAGCAGCTCTTTCTTCACCTAATGAAAACAACAGTAAAGCCGCGCGCTCTGCTTTGGTTAATTCTCTAGCCATGATTATCTAACCCATCTCTTAATAACTTGAGCGACTAATTTCGGATCGTTATCAACAACCCGCTGCAAATATTCTAAACGTGCCTCATAGCTATGAGGCACGTCAATTAATAATAAATCATCCATATGTATAGGTAATGCTTCCGTACCTTGTCGTGCCAAACCAGGCACAGGCGTAGCCTCTGGAAGAGATAACGGATCGTGACCATTAACATGCCCACCAGAAGCAATCATTGCTTGCTGCTCCTTTAATGATTGAACTTCTTTCTCGACTATAGTCGAACCTGCGAGACTGCGCATCACCGGACGAAGCACAAAAAAGATAAGTAGGATGACAGCCAATCCAGCACCAACTTGCTTCATTACATCAAAGAACCAGCCTTGTTTCCATAGTGGAATTTCAGGTAAGGCTTCTAATGCATCAGGTATTTTAAACGCAACATTATTGACCGTCACTTGATCACCTCTAGTACTATCAAAACCTACCGCCTGCTTTACCAAATCACTAAAACGATTAATGTCTTCTGGCGTATAAGGCTTCGGTATTACTTTGCCATCCTCTTGTATTGTGTGTTGATCATCAACCACAACAGCAACTGATAATCTTCGTAATACGCCAGTCGCCAGTCGCGTACGAGTGATGGTTTTATCGAGCTCAAAGTTTCGCGTAGCGTTTTTTGAACTTGAACCTGTATCTCCTGTGCTTGCTGCATTTGAAGTACTTGGGCTATTTGCAGCGTTTGCTGTAGCTGATGGATCAGGAGCAGCCCCTGCGGGTGTCGGTTGATTTGATAATGCACCAGGAACTCCTTGAATAGCAGCAGAGGCGTTTTTTTCTTCCGAAGTTTGCTCACTTCTTAAAACCGATGATTGTGGATTAAACATTTCTTGGGTTTTATCTGTTTCGGTGAAGTCCACATCAGCTGAAACTTGTACGCGCATACCATCACCCACCAAAGGTGACAAAATATTGCCAATGCGCTCCATCAAATGTTCCTCAACATTCTTTTTGTACTCAAATTGTTTTGAGGTCAAATAACTAGTCGATGAAGAATCATTGCTATTTAACAACCGGCCTTTTTGATCAACAACAGTAACTTGCTCAGCCTCTAGTTGAGGAACACTGGAAGCGACTAAATGAATAATTGATTCAATTTGACCTTTATCTAACGTTCGTCCTTGGTACAGACTAACAATAACAGAGGCGCTGGGTTTTTTTCGATCACGCACAAATACAGATTGGACAGGAATCGCTAATAACACTCTGGCCGTCTTTACATTTTGTATTGACATAATAGTTTGGGCAATCTCGCCTTCCAGTGCTCTTTGGAAACGGACCATTTCAACACTTTTGCTAGAACCGAAACCAGGATCCTTATCCAGTAATTCATAACCTAAACTATTGCTTTTTGGCAACCCTAGACCTGCCAACTTAAGCTTTACTTCATTAACTTGATCAGTAGGGACCATGATAGCCCCAGAACCCGATTCAACTTTATACTTAACACCTTGAGTATTAAGGGCTGCAATAACTTCAGAGACATCATTTTCACCAATTTCTGAAAATAATCGCCCATACGATGGAACTTGAGACCACAGAACAATAGCAATACCAATCGCAACACTAAGAGCCAAGCCCAACATTAAGCCAAGTTGACGTCCCATTGTTAACTCAGATAATCCTTTCATAGCAGGATGTACGTCACTCGTTGCTACTAAAGCCTGCTGTATGCCTGTTGTCGGCACTAAATTATTGCTATTTTGTTCGCTCATTTTTAATCACAATGTTTAGGGTCTATCCTTCGGTTAATGCTCTCTATAACCTGATCTATAACTCTAAAGAGTTATGTATTTGGCTACATGGGCATGTTCATAACATCTTTATAAGCTTCAACTAATTTATTTCTAACCTGTAACGTTGCCTGAAAAGAAACACTGGCTTTTTGTTGAGCTACCATAACATCCGTCAAACTAACATTGGATGCTCCGGTTTCAAAGGCTACCGCCATTTTTCCGGCCTGCTGCTCAGTATTGTTAACAGCCGCTATAGACTGTTGTAATAAGGCAGAGAAATCTGAATTGCCAGTAGGTACCTGTGCAGGACCACTGGCTTGTAACGACATTGCTCGCATCTGCGCTAGCACTTGATTTACATTCATATCACTCATAAGGATTCCTTGGTTTATCTAAACTTTCCATAACTACAAGCATTATTAATGCCATGTTATGGTATTATTCAATAAAACCCTCTATGACTATTGTTTAAGCGCCCTCAACGCCTATTTAGTGTTTTTGCAGAGAAATGACTACCGTCAAAAAAATGACCTTCCCAATAATATATTATTATGTCAATAGGTACCATTAGGCAGCACTAAGTCACATTAACGAGAACATCTTAGATTTATATGAGGCAGTTCTAATTCAAGCTAAAAAACTTGAACATGAACTAGTGATGAATATATTTTGAAAATTAAATATTTTTTACTTTAATTTTTATTCTTGTATCAGAGTCATTCTTAGTAGGATGTCTTATGCCTATACCTTATCGATAAAGCATACCTTATATTGGATTAGTACTAGAAGCTAATTGAGGATGCGCTTGTTGGCACTGACGCCAGCCTAATCTAGGATTAAGCTTCGTTAAATACTTTATTTTTGATAGTCTATTTTACGTAACTTCTCAACTAATGTAGTACGCCGCATATTCAAGCGCTTTGCAGCATGAGCCACAACACCATTACATTCTTGCAACGCTTGACGAATTAAATCGCCTTCCATCACTGTTAAGTACTCCTTTAAATCCATGCCCTGTTCAGGTAGCTGAGCTAAACCAGTAGATACTGACTGCATAACGTCATTAATCAGCCATTCATTAGATACATCATCACTATTAATATCAAAAGCTTCAATATCTATTCCTAAATCATCAGGTAGCTTATAGTCTTTAAATTTTTCAGGTAAATTTATTACGTCAACATAACCATTCGGGTAGAGTATGCTCATCCTTTCAATTAAATTAGCCAATTCCCTAACATTACCCGGCCAATCATGTTGCATCAGAACAGCTAATGACGCCTTAGTAAACTTTACACCACAGCGATTATTTGCCTCCAAACAAGCCGTAATCTCATGAATTAGTATAGGTATATCTTCAGTTCTATCTCTTAAAGGCGGTACTTCAATAGGAAACACATTCAGTCGATAAAACAAATCTTCTCTAAATCTACCTTCATTAATCTCTTCAGCTAGATGTCTGTGTGTTGCTGCAATAATGCGAACATCACAATAAATCGTTTTATTGCTGCCCACGCGCTCAAAAGTACGCTCTTGCAAAACACGCAATAACTTAACTTGCATGGCCATCGGCATATCACCGATTTCATCCAGAAAAAGAGTCCCCCCTTCTGCCATCTCAAAACGTCCTTGTCTAGCACTTAATGCTCCAGTAAAAGCACCTTTTTCATGACCAAATAATTCACTTTCTAACAACTCACTTGGAATAGCGCCGCAATTAATAGGTACAAACAATTTTGATTGCCGTAAAGAAGCATCATGCAATGCTTTAGCAATAAGTTCTTTGCCTGTTCCTGATTCACCTAAAATTAAAACAGTCGCATCTGATTCAGCAACCTGAACAATGGATTTACGAATATCAACAATAAGTTGACTATTGCCTTTTAAGCGATCAAGTGCATAAAAACGGCGATCATAACCGCGACGATCTAAAGGACTACGTTGAACAGAGGGTTGTTGGCTCGTATTTTTACGTTCTTTATTTAAAGAACTTATATTAGCGACTATCTGCTTTAAATCTGGATAGATAAAAGGCCACTCTAGCACTTGAAAGTTATCATTATGTAAGGGTGGCGTGACTCTTATCTCATTGTTGATGAATTGAGACTTCGTATTTTTATCATTGGCTTTGTTGGCAACAAAGATAACTGAGATGTTGCCTGCATTATCAACAATATCGCCAACAATCTTTGCTTGTTGATTAAGATCATGTCCTAAAAAAACGCCGAAAAACTGCTCTGATTTTCCGACTAAATCCATATAGTTTGACGAATCTGCCGTTTCTACCCGATACTCCATAAATCCAAGAATAGCTTCAAGCTGTAAAGATCTTGTTTTGTTATCATCAACGATTAAGACACACGGCAACGCCATATTTTTACTCATTACTTAAAATATTAATTAGATCAATCTGACAACTGATTTATTGGTTTATAGTGAATACGTGCTTTAAAAATACTGAACTTTTCTAAAAGCCCTTATTTTCTTATCAAAAAACCATAGAGTTTCATCAATAAAAGTTTGTAGCATAAACTAACAGGCATTGTAAGCCCGCACCTACCCTGACAGGTAATTAAATTGACTACTAATTGACCAAATTCTTAATTTAGAGCGTTTTTCAACAATAGGTAATTACCTTAGCATTTAACACTATGCATAGATACTTAACAAACCTTTATTAACAACAACATTACTAGATGTTGCTTGTTCGCTAAGATCAGTAGCAACACCCTCTATTCCATGCTCTTGATTTTCCGGTGTCTTTGCAAAAGATTGATAAGGTGATTGTGACTGACCTTGATCTGACGTAGCGCCTTGTGAAATAGTAATATTAGTTAAATTAAGTTGCTGAGTACCTAACATTTCACGCAACTTAGGAATAGATGCCTCAAGAGCCTCTTTAACCTCAGCATGTTGTGCGGTAAATTGAACAGATGCCTGATCTTGAGTCAGATCAATGCGAACGGATATAGGCCCAAGATGTTCGGGATTTATTCTAATCTCTGCTGTAGAGAGCTCTTTGTTATTCATCCATATAATTTGGTTACCTAAATCTTTGCTCCAATCAGGATGTGTTAACGGTTTTGTAAGCGCTGGACTATCTATTCTGTTAGTGATAGCGGCCTGTTGTGTCCCAGCTATATCTGTAGAAACAGCAGGCGCAATTTGACCAGCATCTGAAGTTGATAGCAACTCTTTAACTGCCAGTGTTTTTTCAGAGCTTAATAGATTTTCAAAAGAGGGTAAATTAGATGTCTGTCCATTCTGAGCTGGCTGGTTAGTAGCAGTTTCTTTTTGCAGAGCATCACTAGCAACAACTAGATCACTTGTAGTTATGGAAACCGCTTTATTTTGCGCATCCGTTAAAGTTGTTGTTTGTGGTGTTTTATCAGGCTGGACATTAGTAGCTGCTTGAGCATTGATTGCCATAGCGGCACTCATGTTTTGTCCGAGAATCGTGGCGTCAGGTGTAATATCCGATGTAATTGATTTTGAATCATCTTTTAACGTCGCTGATGCCGTTGCTTTATCAGACTCGGAACTAATCGTTGCAGGCACCTTTGTTGCTATGGCTGCACTGATGTTTTGTGCGAGGGTCATGGCATCAGGTAACATATTGACTACATTTGATTTTTTACCATCTGTTAATGCCTGTAGTTTAGATTGAAGATCAGCAGCCTTATCATCGACAACGGGAGTATTTTGTTTATAAACAGCCGACAAATCCTTAAATAATCCTTTAACAGAATTCTCTTCACCACTTTTACTTTGCAACACACTCCCCGTATCTTGCTCTTTATTATTGGCTTTAGATGATGAGGTACTTGTTGCTTGTTCTGTTGTGTTTGTTTCTGTATTGGCCTTCTTTAACAAGCCCACTTGACCTGTTAATGTATTAGAGAATGATTCATGAGTCGCTCCATTCTCAGATAAGGGCACTTGCCCACCTGGAACAAGGTTATTGGCAGACGAAGAAGATAAATTTACACCTTCAATATTCATAATTAACTCTCTTTTCTGGCTGACTTAAGGTATATATTGTTCTTAACCTAAAAGGTACTACTAATCATTCGAATAATTATCGTTTTATATTAAATATATAGTCCAGTCAATATTTTTAGTGAAACATTGATATAACTCTTGTTATCCTAGTACAACATATTTGATCTTCCTTACGAGTTATCAACTAATGAGGAAAGAAACAAAAACTCGGTTTTAAGCTACCGGATTAAATAGCTATTTTTTTACTTTATTTGTAACACAATAATATGAGTGACTTACTTTTACAGGAAGAAATTGACGCTCTGCTAAGAGGTGTCGATGATGGTGACTTTGAAATGGGAATCGATGACTTCCATGACAAAGGTATGGCCAAGGATTACGACTTTAGTAGTCAAGACAGAATTGTTCGTAGGCGCGTCCCAACACTAGAGATGATTAATGAACGCTTCTCTAAATATTTACGTGCGTCCTTATTTAAGTTTCTACATCGTTCGCCAGAAATATTTTTATCAGGCATTCAAATCAAGAAGTTCTCTGAATACATAGATGGCTTAAGAATACCGACCAATTTAAATATTATTCGCTTTTCTCCATTAAGAGGCCGAGCTTTAATAGTCATAGAGCCCAATTTGATTTTTACTACCGTCGATAATTTTTTTGGTGGTGGAGGTCAATCTTATAACAGTAATCCAGAAGCACGAGAATTCACACTCACTGAAATGCGTGTTATTCAAATTCTTCTAGATATACTTTTTAGTAATCTTAAAGAAGCTTGGGAACCTATTATGGAACTCAACTTTGAACACCTGAGTTCAGAAATAAATCCAAACTTTGCCAGTATCGCCGGAGCCGAAGAAATTGTCATGATATCTTCAGTTAATATTTTATTAGAAGGTGGTTCAGGCAACATCGATATAGTCATGCCCTACTCCATGGTTGAACCTATCAGAGCCTTATTAGATACTATAGGTGATGATAGTCATGAACTTGACATCCAATGGAGACAGGCATTACGAAATGAGATTTTAGGAGCAGAAGTCGGCGTAAACAGTATTCTTCTGGAAAAAACGCTATCCATAAAAGAAGTGTTGCGACTAAAAGTAGGTGATGTAATACCCGTTGAACTACCAAAAACAGTGCAGCTTAAAGTAGAAGGAGTTCCTGTTTTTTCAGGCAAAGCCTGCTCATCTGAAGGTTATTATGCCGTGCAGATTATTGAACAGTTAAAACAGAACCAGATAAAATCATAACAACAGATTATGATTTAACGATAACGATAAGTGGGATTAAAAAATGAGTGAAGAACCTATTGTAAATGTTGACGAAATTAAAGCGACCGCCTTTGAAGAAGTTGATACAACTACTGAACAAACAAAACCTTCATCAGAACCATCAAATGATGAACTTAACTTAGATGTTATCTTAGATGTCCCTGTGACACTTTCTATGGAAATTGGTCGCACACAAATTAATATCAGAAACCTTTTACAATTAAATCAAGGATCCGTTGTTGAACTTGACCGTTTTGCTGGAGAACCTTTAGATATTTTAGTCAATGGCACTCTGATCGCCCATGGCGAAGTCGTTGTTATAAACGACAAATTTGGCATTCGTATCACTGATGTTATCAGCCTATCTGAACGTGTTAAAAGACTTGCTTAATGCGAACTCACATAAAACAGCGCTGGCTTAGTATTGTTGTATTTTCATGCCTATTATTTAACATTGAAATCTTTGCGGCCGATGTTCAAAAACAAACAGCAAAAACCATTACATCTGGCGATGTTAGCGTATGGGCTATGGCCTTACTCATAGTCTTAAGTATTTTTTTTGCATGTGTTTGGGCGTTACGTAAACTAAACGCCTCGACTGCAAATAGCACAGAAAAAATGCATGTTGTTGGAGGTATTCCCTTAGGATTACGTGAAAAAGTGATATTGCTACAAGTCGGTAAGAAACAACTTGTTCTTGGCATAACACCAGGTCGTATTGAAACTTTACACGTTTTAGAAGGCGATGATTGTCTTACTAAAGAACCAACAACAACGACAGCAGTAACAACCAACGGCTTTGCGCAAAAATTACTACAGGCAATAAGCTCTAGGCCTGAATATAATAAAAATGAGCCATCCTGATGCGAAATCGACTGTTATTTCCGCTAGTTATTATTACCCTTGCCTTATTCTTTTTTGAAATACCCGCATACGCAGCCGCAGGTATTGATGCCGTCACAGTAACAACCAACAAACAAGGCGCACAAACCTATAGCGTTACCTTACAGATACTAGGTCTGATGACTCTATTGACGGTGCTACCAGCACTATTACTGACCATGACCTCGTTTACCCGCATCATGATCGTATTAAGTTTGCTCAGACAAGCACTAGGAACCGGCCAAGCGCCTAGCAACCAAGTACTATTAGGCTTGTCGCTATTTTTAACTATATTCATCATGACACCTGTATTTGAGAAAGTTAATACCGAAGCGATTCAACCCTATATGGAAGAGAAAATTGATGCGACTACCGCATTAACTAAGGCTTCAGAGCCCTTTCGTGAGTTTATGCAAAAACAAACACGCGAATCTGACTTACAACTCTTTATCAGAATCTCAGGAAATCCAGACTTACAATCTGCCGAGGATGTTCCCTTCTCTTTACTATTGTCGGCTTATGTCACTAGTGAATTAAAAACAGCTTTTCAAATAGGCTTCTTAATTTTCTTGCCATTTATGATTATCGACCTTGTTGTTGCCAGTGTACTTATGTCCATGGGGATGATGATGTTATCTCCGATGATAATATCGCTGCCTTTTAAAATAATGCTCTTTGTTTTAGCCGATGGTTGGTCTTTAATTATGGAAATGTTAGCAGCAAGTTTTTATGTTAGTTAAAGAGATGTCAAAATTATGACTCCAGAGACCATTTACAAGGTAAGTCAGGATGCAATGATTATTGCCATCAAGCTGACAGCCCCAATATTACTACCTTCCTTAGCAATAGGCCTAATTATTGCTATGTTTCAAGCAGCGACACAGATTAATGAATCAACGCTGACATTTGTGCCTAAATTGATTGTTATCGGACTCGTTCTATTAATCATGGGACCCTGGATGTTGCAATTATTTCTCGATTACTTTCAGACCTTAATAAAAGATATTCCGACATTAATTGGTTAATCTGTGAACTTTACTGAATCTCAAATACTTGGATATGTTTCATCATTTATTTGGCCGTTACTACGCATCAGTGCAATGTTTGTTGCTATGCCTCTTTTTAGCATTCAAGCAGTACCCGCTAGAATTAGACTACTGCTTTCTTTAGCAATAACGTTTGCGATTATGCCGGTGTTACCGCCTTTTCAAGCGATTGAAGTGTTTAGTTATGAAGGCATGATAGTCAGCGTTACACAAATTTTTATAGGCTTATCAATAGGCTTTATTGTGCAAATGGTTTTTTCTATCGTTCTTTTTGCAGGTGAAAGTATTGCCGCAAGTATGGGGCTTGGGTTTGCAGCGATGGTTGACCCACAAAGTGGCCAGCAAGCACCCGTGATTGGGCAACTTTATACCATAACAAGCACTTTACTTTTTCTCAGCTTGAATGGTCACTTACTCTTGATACAAATGTTAATGGACAGTTTCACCAGCTTACCTATTGGTATAAGCGGACTCGTCAAAACGGATATTTGGACCATTATTACTTGGAGTGGCCGCATGTTTTCTGGCGGATTATTGCTAGCAATGCCAATTATTATTAGCCTACTACTGGTTAACATTAGTTTTGGCGTTGCAGCTAGGGCAGCACCACAGTTAAATATTTTTTCTGTGGGTTTCCCTATCACTTTAATATTAGGCATGATATTAATTTGGCTGACACTACCTGATGCATTAAATCAATTTACTGGAATATTAACAGGCTCTTATGACTTGATAGGGCAATTATTAAGGCTATAGAAATAGCCTATGTTTTTTATAACTCGCTTCAGGCATTTATTTACGCTAACCATCATCCACTAAAATATGTCTGAAGATTCCGATCAAGAAAAAACCGAAGAACCAACCAGTAAGCGTCTCGACGACGCCCAGAAAAAAGGTCAAATTGCTAGGTCTAGGGAATTAAACACCTTTGTCATGCTTATCACCAGTGCCACCCTATTTATTATGATGGGAGGCCAGATAGGTCATGGCTTAATAACCATGATGCGAAGCCAGTTCCAACTCAACCGAGCCATACTTTTTGATGCTCACAGTCCCATCGTTTATTTTAAGCAAATGTTGGTTGATGGCGTAATGCTCATCATGCCCTTTATGAGCATAATGGTTGTCGCAGCAATCGCGGCCCCATTAGCACTAGGTGGATGGATATTTAGCCTAGAATCATTAGCACCTCAATTAGACAGACTCGATCCTATTAAAGGCATTCCAAGGTTATTTGCTGTTCGTGGTTTGATTGAAATGATCAAAGCACTACTCAAATTCTTACTCGTTTTCTCTGTAGCCTTTGTCTTATGCAAAAACATACTTAGAGAACTTATTGGCCTTGGTGCCGAACCTTTAGAACAATCTATTCATCATGGACTTTCGCTAATTAGCATGAGCTTTATGATACTCAGCGTGTCATTAATTATCGTGGTGTTGTTTGATGTGCCCTATCAACTGTGGGATCACAGTAAAAAATTAAAAATGACTTTGCAAGAAATAAAAGACGAAATGAAGGAGTCAGAAGGTCGTCCTGAAGTAAAAGCTCATCAACGCAGAGTCCGTATGGAAATGGCACAAAACCAAATGATGACCCAAGTACCGAAAGCGGATGTGATTGTTACTAACCCAACTCACTACGCGATAGCTCTGAAATACGATCAAGACTCCAATAGCGCCCCCAGAATCATTGCCAAAGGTGTTGACTTAATGGCCGCTCAAATTCGCTTACTAGCAACTAACGCTAACGTACCCTTAGTCGCATCACCACCGTTGGCTAGAGCCTTATATTATTCTACGGACATAGATAGAGAAATTCCCAAAGAACTATTCTTAGCAGTCGCCCAAGTGCTGGCCTATATTTATCAATTAAAGATTGCCCAAGAAAACCATTGGGAAGAACCATTACCACCGGAAAACATTAAAATTCCAGATGACTTTAAACAGAGTAGATAATCATGTTTTATAGCAAAGCAATCGCAGCATTAAAGCTGCTTGGCAAAGCCGAGTTAGGCGCGCCATTAGTTATCGTTATGATTTTGGCAATGCTCATGTTGCCTTTGCCGGTATTTTTACTGGATCTATTATTTACGTTTAATATCGCCTTTTCATTAATCATTTTACTTGTGGTTGTTTATACCCTCAAACCACTTGAATTCGCTGCTTTCCCTACCGTCATATTGCTGGCAACCTTATTACGTTTAGCGTTGAACGTCGCATCAACACGCGTTGTATTATTAAATGGCCATAATGGTGGCGATGCTGCAGGTAAAGTTATCGAGGCTTTTGGTGTCTTTGTCATCGGAGGTAACTTTGCCGTCGGTTTAGTCGTTTTTACCATTCTGGTCATCATTAACTTCATGGTAGTCACCAAAGGTGCAGGTCGAGTCGCTGAAGTCGGAGCACGATTTACCTTAGATGCCATGCCCGGCAAACAAATGGCCATCGATGCCGACTTAAATGCCGGCTTAATTACCCAAGATGAAGCACGATCACGACGAGCGGAAGTAGCAACCGAAGCTGATTTTTATGGCTCTATGGATGGTGCTAGTAAATTTGTTCGAGGCGACGCCATCGCCGGTATTATTATTTTATTCGTAAATATGATTGGTGGCTTAGCCATCGGAATAGGTCAACACAACATGGGCTTTGCCGATGCCGGTAAAGTTTATGTGCTATTAAGCATTGGCGACGGCTTAGTTGCACAAATTCCCTCATTATTATTATCAACCGCTTCAGCCCTAGTCGTCACCAAAGTGGGTAGTAGTGGTCAAAATATTGGCCAACAAGTCAGCACTCAATTATTTGATAACCCTAAAGCGCTAATGATTACCGCTGCTGTTATCGGTGCACTAGGCATTATTCCTGGCATGCCTAATATGGTATTTATATTACTATCCTCAGCATTAGCAGGATCTGCCTATTTTATTGATAAGCGACATAAAACAGCCAAACTGGTCGATACCAATGCGCCCTTAGCTTTAGAGCAGGCCACTCCAGAAATTAAGGAGCTAGGTTGGGATGACGTAATGCCTGTTGATATTATTGGCCTAGAAATAGGTTATCGATTAATTCCTTTAGTCGACAAAAACCAAGGCGGGCAATTAATGTCCCGTATTAAAGGTGTGCGAAAGAAATTATCCCAAGAGTTGGGGTTTTTAATTCCATCCGTACATATTCGCGACAATCTCGATTTAAACCCAACAGCGTATAGGCTTTCACTGATGGGTGTTACCGTAGGTGAATCTGAAATCATGCCTGAAATGGAAATGGCCATTAATCCAGGTCGTGTGTTCGGAACACTTCAAGGCAAAGAATGTAAAGACCCCGCTTTCGGACTAGATGCCGTATGGATAGATCCCAATCAAAAAGATCACGCCCAAACTCTAGGCTATACCGTTGTTGATCCAGGTACCGTCATAGCGACACATTTAAGTCAAATCTTACAATCACATGCCCATGAATTATTTGGCTATGAAGACACTCAAAAAATACTCGAGAACCTAGCTAAATCGGCGCCTAAATTAGTCGAAGATTTAGTACCAAAAACAATCCCACTAGGCCTAGCAGTCAAAGTTCTACAAAACTTATTACAAGAGCGCGTCCCTATCAGAGATATGCGCACTATTGCCGAAACTCTGGCGGAGTATGGCGTCAAGAGTCAAGATCCTGACATCTTAACCTCTGCAGTACGCGCGTCACTAGGAAGATTAATTATCCATGAAATCAGTGGCATACAAAATGAACTGCCTGTTATTACATTAGATTACGAGTTGGAACAGTTATTGCATAAGTCTTTACAGACAGCGGGAGAGAATGGCGCTGGCATTGAACCAGGACTTGCAGAACAGATGCATACATCATTGCAAGAAAGTACGCAAAAGATGGAAATGGAAGGACAAACACCAGTATTACTGGTGTCTTCTTATATCCGCCCTTGGTTAGCCAGATTTGTACGTCATTCAATCCCTGCATTACATGTCCTGGCATACAATGAAATACCTTCAGATCGTCAGATCAAAGTGGTTTCAACAGTCGGACGCCGTACATAATAAATGAGGTGGCACAATGAAAATTAAACGTTTTTTTGCAGCGGATATACGCCAAGCAATGCGTATGGTCAAAGAAGAATTAGGCGCAGATGCCGTTATTATGTCTAACAAGACTGTTGATGGCGGTATCGAGATTGTTGCTGCACAGGACTTTGATGAGCAAGCCATCCATACTAAATTAGAAGAGCAAACTACTGATAAAAAACAATCTACAGCAAGTAAAGCTAAGAAAATTATTCTGCCTAATTTCGACGCTGCCAAAAAACGCCTGCAACTTCTAGAAAATGAAAGAAAACAAAAAATAGCTGCCGCTAACGCCCCTGAAAAACCTATGCGCAGAAATATTGATCAATATGTTGGCTATGCTGAAAAAATACAAGTACGTGAAAAACTAACGACAACGACTACACCTGCTAAAACCTCTAATGCTGTCGTTAAAGAAACACCTTTAAATGTAACCAACTTAACTGAAAAACAAACCAGCTTATCCGACAAACTACTTTTGGATATGAGCCAAGAACTAAAATATCTTAGAACAACCATGGATACTAAGCTGGCTAATATTAGTAGAACTCATACTTCAAATGTAACGCCTATAAGAAGTGAACTGCTACTCCGCTTGATGGACATGAGTCTTTCAAAAAAACTCAGCACCATGGTTGCCAATCATTTTATTAACCATACTGATATTGAAGCTGCTTTGATAAAAGCACAAGAAATGTTAATAAAAGTACTCCCTATAGCCACCGATAATTTATTAGAAAATGGCGGCATTATTGCTTTAGTAGGTCCTACTGGCGTCGGAAAAACAACCACTATTGCTAAGCTAGCGGCGAACTTTATTTTAAAACACGGCGCCAATCAGGTCGCCTTAATAACTACTGATAATTATCGTATCGGTGCTCATGAGCAAATTAATACTTATGGGCGCATTCTTAATATTCCCGTTCGAGTGGCCTCCAATGCACAAGAATTACGTCATCTTATTAACAGCTTTGCTGATAAACGTCTGATTCTTATTGATACCGCAGGAATGAGCCAACGGGATATGAAACTAGTTGAACAAATTAATACCCTACAACAAAACGGCTTATCTATCATCTTTTATTTAGTCATGTCGGCATCAACAGAATACAAAGCCATGAACGCTATTATTAAAGCTTTTGCCATATTTGAACCACAAGCTAGTATCTTGACTAAACTTGATGAGGCCGTTTCAATTGGTGCGGCTATTTCCTCTATTATAGAAAACAATCTACCGTTATCTTTTATTACTGATGGCCAACAGGTCCCTGAAGATATACACATTCCTAATGCCCAGACCTTAATTGAGTATTGCGCCAGCGAATTATTAGTTGAAGATGACGCAAATGAATACGAAAACTTTGACTTCAGCATGACACAAGCTTATGCATAAGCTACCTAACCCAGCAGACGGAATGAATCTCATGAACAACACAAACCCCGTTCGAGTTATCGCAGTAGCCAGTGGAAAAGGCGGTGTTGGTAAAACCAACTTATCCGTTAACTTAGGAATCTCTTTGGCTCAAATGGGTAGAAAAGTGGTACTACTCGATGCCGATATGGGACTGGCGAATGTTGATATCTTATTAGGTATGTATCCGCAGTTTAATCTTTCTCATGTGTTATCGGGTGAAAAAACCCTTAATGAGATCATGCTCAATGGACCTGATGGCTTAAGGGTCATTCCTGGAGCTTCAGGCATCCAAAAAATGTCTGAACTTTCAACCTTTGAACAAACTGCCGTGGTACACGCATTTAGCTCGCTTGACCAAGACTTAGATGTACTTATTGTTGACACCGCTGCTGGCATATCAGCGGGGGTCATTAATTTTGTTAGAGCTTGCCAAGAAGTTATTGTTGTTGTCTGTGATGAGCCTACCTCTCTAACAGACGCCTATGCTTTTATTAAACTGCTTAACCGAGATTACGGTTTAACTAATTTTCACATCATAACCAATATGGTTAAAACCACTGAACAAGGCGAAGCTTTATTTAGAAAACTATCCAAAGTAACTGACCATTATCTTGAGGTTACTTTACGCTTCTTAGGACCAGTACTTTTCGATGAAAATTTAAGAAGATCTGTTCAAAAACAAACCCCATTAGTCATTTCATATCCGGTTAGCAAAGCCTCACTAGCGATAAGATTGATTGCAAAGAAGATCGACGCTTGGCCGATTAATTTTCACTCAGGCAGTTATATTGAATTCTTTATTGAACGCATGATTCAATATGATTCACAAGTGGGTGCGTCATGAGCGCCGTCGCTGTATATAGGTCAGTCAAGGCAAGCAATCCTAATGACCAGATCATGCAGCATGCTCCTTTAGTTAAGCGTATCGCCTACCATTTATTAAATAAGCTACCGGACTCTGTTCAGGTCGACGATTTAATTCAAGCAGGCATGTTAGGCTTATTAGAGGCCATTAAGCACTATGATGCCAGCCAAGGAGCAAGCTTTGATACTTACGCTAGTATTCGTGTCCGTGGGGCTATGCTAGACGAAGTACGACGCAATGACTGGACACCTCGTTCGGTACATAAAAAATCAAGAATGGTAAGCAACGCTATACGTTTTCTTGAAAATAAAACAGGCAACGAAGCCAAAGATATTGAGATAGCTGAGTATTTAGGCATAGATATCGAAGAGTATCATCATATACTCCAAGATTCCGTCAATTGTCGTTTATTTAGTATCGATGAATTAACAAATACCGACGATCATTTCAGCGATCCATCTATGAGTAGCCAAGAACAACCACTAAACGATTTAACGCGTAACGGTTTTCAGCAAGCGCTAACTATCGCCATTGCGCAACTACCAGAACGCGAGCAATTAGTGATATCACTTTATTATGATGAAGAGCTCAATTTACGAGAAATCGGCGAAGTTTTAAATATTAGTGAATCCAGAGTCAGTCAAATCAGTAGCCAAGCCGTATTAAGGTTACGATCAAGACTGTCCGAATGGATAAACGATCATTAAGCTGGCAAGACCATAAAAACCTTTTCTATTTCGACAGCAAAACCAATAACATGATGGCGGCAGATAACTAATGGACATTTTAAGCATCATAGGCTTTCTGGTCAGTATAGGTGCACTTTTACTCGGCAACTCACTAGAAGGTGGAGTAATAAGCTCGCTGATTAATGGCCCTGCGATCATCATCGTTTTTGGGGGCACGTTAGGTGCAACGCTGTTACAGTTTCCACCCGCTATATTCATCAGAAGTGTTGAAATGTTTTTATGGGTTTTTAAACCCACAAAAATAGACCTAGAAGAACAAATAGACCAAATTGTTAACTGGAGTCATATTTCTCGTAAAAGAGGCCTATTAGTTCTTGAAAATTCTATCGATCAAGACTTGGATCCTTTTATACAAAAAGGCTTACAACTATTAGTCGATGGTAATGAACCGGATGTTATCGTAGATATATTAGAACTAGAAATAAGCGTCAAAGAAAGCAGAGACTATCAAGCGGCCAGACTTTACGAAGCGATGGGCGGCTATGCGCCCACTGTCGGCATTATAGGTGCGGTTATGGGCTTAATCCATGTCATGGGAAACCTAGGTGAGCCCGCCCTTTTAGGTAAAGGCATTGCCACTGCTTTTGTAGCAACCATATACGGAGTTGCCTCAGCCAATCTAATCTTTTTACCGATAGCTAACAAATTAAAATCTCATATCTATTTCGAAAACCAAGCCAGAGAAATGATCGCAATAGGCATTGCAGCCATTGCCAACAATGAAAATCCTATCAATATAAAATTGAAACTAGATGGTTATTTACATCCAAAAACTAGGAATAAGTAATGGCAAGGCTTACACGATCACGAAAAAGGAAAGTCATTGAGGATGTCAATAACCATGATAGATGGATGGTATCTTATGCCGATTTCATCACCTTATTATTTGCATTTTTTGTGGTCATGTATTCAATATCTTCAGTCAATGAAGGTAAATACAAATCCTTAACCAGCTCCTTAGGTGATGCCTTTTTAAGCGAAAAAAGACCAAATAAATCGACGATTAATAATTCTATTGAAAAACCTTTTCTTGAAAGCCAAGAAAACTTAACCACTACTTCAGACGTAATTTCTAACCCGATTCCACTGGATAATCCTACGGCACTTTTCAACCCTATTACCAATCCTATTGACCCTCAAAGTACCGAAGACTCAGATCAACGACGAGAACTCAGCGAAGGTATTTTAAAAGAACGAAGACAACTCAAAAAGGTATCAGAACAATTAGAAAAAGCTTTAGGAACCTTTATTGATGACAAACTCATTTCAGTTAAACGCAATGATTATTGGGTCACTATAGAAATGAATAGCGAATTATTATTTTTAAGCGGCGAAGCCATCTTATCTAAAAAAGCACAACCCGCACTCAAGAAAATAGCTGAAGTTATTAATCCACTACCTAATGTCATTAATGTCGAAGGCCACACTGATAATATACCTATAGGTACCACACAGTTTCCCTCAAATTGGGATTTATCGTCCGCAAGAGCTACCTCTGTCGTGCAAGAATTTGTTAACGAAGGCATTAATCCAACTCGATTATCAGCCATAGGTTACGGTGAGTTTCATCCTATTGATGACAATAAAACAGATGCAGGTCGTTTTAAAAATAGACGGGTCATATTAGTACTCATGTCACAAGCGTTTGCTCGTTATGGCGCTAATGACGAAGAACGAGCTAAATTATTAAACTTGGTACCTAGCGTTCTTAATAATGACGATAGCCATCCTAACTAAAACTATGACAGCAAATATGTTAGAAATAGCCCCTTTATCACCTATCTACCCTATTAAAATACTGGGTAAAGTGACTAAAGACACGCGTCTATTAGAACTACGTTTACGTAAAAAAAAACCAGCCTTAGAAACATCTAAGACCCTGCCAGCTGAACATATTGACGAGCTAGTTTAATGATTAATCTTATTCCCATCGATATTCTGATGATTGTCATGGCTGTTTTCGTTGCGGCTAATACCATCGCCTTAATAGTGTTAGTACGCTCGCATCTTAAACTTAAATTCAACTATCAAGTCCTCACCGAATTTATGCAGAATCATAATAATGACATTACCGAGCTATATACTTTTGCACAAAGTGTCGACGACTATAAAAACGTCACTGACCAACAAATGAGTCGTTTATACAAAAAAATAACAGAAGCCAAATCAACATCTAACGTTAATAACCAAGTCAACATTCCATTCAATGAATCCACTAATCATCCTTATAACTTGGTTATACAACAGGTACGTAGCGGCGCTAGCGTTAATGATTTAATGCAAAACTCTGGCCTAAGCCAAGACGAAGCCGCCTTACTCGTTCGTCTACATGGCATTAAAAAATAAAATAAAGCCACCCATTAATATGGGCATATAATAGCCAACAAATATAGTCTTCAACCATTAAAAATATTTGGAGTTTTTTATGAGTTTAAGCATCTCGTCCATGGCAGTATCGGCTCTTAACGCCAATACCTGGCAACAAAAACAACAAGACTTAAATAATCTGACTGTAGCCTTAAACGCTGGTAATTTACCGAGCGCACAACAAGCATTTGCAGCACTAACAAAAAGTTCACCCAGCACCAATAGCGTCGCTAACCCAAGTACCACATCAGCCTCACTTGGTAGTCCTATGGACGCCTTAAGTGCTGCCCTAGCATCCGGCAACATACAAGCCGCTCAGCAAGCCTTTGCCGCCCTACCTGCCAATGCTATACAACAAACCCATAGTGCGCAAGCAACTGCTTATAGCGCCAAAAATACCTCCACTACCGCGCAACAACCACAACTACCGCTAGCCGCCTATGGTTCAATTGGAACTAACATTAATACTGTGGCGTAAAACCAAAACTTAACTGGCGTCCCAGTCATTACCCATAGAGGCAATACACTGGATGATTTCGCGTTTATTTCTCCAGCGCTGCTCAAGAATCACTGTATTTCGCTTACTTCAAGAACTTCTTTAAAGATGCATATTTAAAGGATGCGTCCCCTTTATTTCTTATTTTACCCATGCGTAAATCAACATAATTTATAGGGTATAGGTATTTTTACGAATAGTAATAAAAAATAAATCCTATAGGCTGAGCATTCTTTTAATCATTTATATAGAGAATAACTCATGACTGAACATTATCTTGCCATGTCAATTACTCAAGAACAGGTTGATAATCTGATCGCGACCATAAAAACCATCGATGCTAGTTTGCCTTCGTTAATTGAACTCACGTCCGATCAACGTAAAAGCATGGCGCATTATAGCGACAAAGAATTAGGCTTTATTCAAAAGACGCTGCAAATAGCTGAGCAACATCCAGAAATATTTCCAGCTAATTTTAATTTAGACGCTATGCGTAGAGATGTAGATACTCTGGAAAAATTAGACTCCATTTTATATGCTTTAGTGGTGCTCAGTGGTAAGCTCCAGGATTCACGTTTTGCCGCCGCTAGCCAAAGCATCAGTCAAGCACGTACGATATATCAATTTGTAAAGACTCATAACCAACTCACCGGTAGTCTTGAGGATGCCGTAGCTGATTTATCTAAGCAATATGCGCATAGTAAGCCCCTGAAAGTGCCTACAGAAACTCCCGTGACAAGCAACGTAGTTCCCCTAGTGGGCTCAGTTAGCTAAAAAATGGGCTGCAAAGAACGCTACCTAGCCTCTTGAGCGCAGCTAGAGTATTTAGGAGCTCCGCGTTGATTAAAAGCACCCTATCAGCACAGCCATTAATGAAGAATATCTAGGCTAGTGAGCCCCATACAGAGGCTCACTAGCCTCTTATAACAGCAAATGAAGGCCAAGAAACAGTCTACGAAGCAGCATCGATGGGCATTAGAGGGTGTCCCATATTTTGAGTAATTGAGCCCTGAATTGATCTCGCCATTGATGCCCAACAGCTATTCATAAAAACATAAAAAGGGGCTACCCCAATATTATTGATTACCCACTATATTTCACATAGAGCCATAAAGTGGTCTTTACCCTACTATTTTCTTGGCCATTACAGGTCGACCTGGCTTAATGACACCAACTTTATGGCCTGTCATTACTTCAATCTGTTTTTTAAAACACTCATTGCCCAGTGGCGTGCCTGAGTATAGACTAGCACGAATCATATCCAACTCATTGACATCGGTTTTTATTGCAAACAAGCCACGATAAACTGCCTGCCGATCTTCGGGCGTAGTGCCTAGCGCCAAATATTGCTCATGAAGTTGAATAATCGAATTATTAACACCTAACGCATTCGAAGCATAACTCGACCAACGATACTTAACAGGATGATCAACCCTACCAGCCCTTATAGGATTCATCTCAATATAACGCATACAACTTAAAAAATACGCTTCAGATTCAATAATATTGCCCTTATGTCGTCCTTCCCACAAACCACCTCTGCGCTGATAGGTTTTATTGATATACGGTACAAAATGCCGACCAATACTTTGAAACAAGGTACTAATTGCCGTTGTGCTTTCAGGAGTGATTAATAAATGCACATGATTAGTCATCAAAACATAGGCATGAACCAGACAACCACAAGCCTCCGCCGACTCCCTCAGTAGGCGTAAATAGACCAAATAATCCTCATCCTCAAAAAAAACCGGTTGCTTGTTATGTCCACGCTGAAATGCATGGACAGACATGCCGGGTTGATAAAACCGTGGTTTTCTTGGCATTAGTTATTTAACAACGTTAAGGGGTGCCTCACTTTTAAGCCTTTAAAGCGTTTAAAGCCCTTGTCAGTAGTCACCCAATCACAGCCCCATTCCATTGCCAAAGCAGCATGATAGACATCAGGTATATCATTACCTGTCGCTTTAATCTGCTCCATAAATTCCATAAAAATTTGCCAATGCAATGAGCCAGGAGCAAGGCAGACGGCATTAGGTAAGGCTTTTATTTGTTGAATAAAACAAAGAGCACTTGATAAAGTAGATGGCATCTCAAATATTTTAGGGTGAGTGACAATACGTAAAAAACCACTCAAGACCAACTCTGAATAAGCAAAAGACCCACGAGCATTAATAACCGACTCTAATCATTGACGATAAGCTGAATGATTAGCTGCATCTTCTCTATGCGCATATACCAAGACATTAACATCCATCAAAAACATCAATAGCCATCCATAATGTCATTCAAACTCTGACTGTTATCCAGATTAATGCCCGGCTTTAAGCCTTGTCCTGAAAAAGTGGTAAGACTTACGGCCTTGTGCTCGAGCGTTTGATGCGAAAAAAAATCACGCAAGGCATCTTCCAAAATTTGTTTAATCGTACAACCTTGTTCGACGGCTTGATGCTTGGCATAAAGTAATAATTGATCATCAATATCAATAGTCGTACGCATAAAATCATCCCACCCCAAGTTAGAAATACTAAGGGCGAGCATAACAGAAAATCATAATGAGTGTAAATGTGCTTTATTTAAAAGGGGTCA
>Ga0214216_1000174_pt1 | contig 27653 bp, 28 predicted proteins | sample TroBogypolimnion_12_FD_153054 | JGI IMG/M metagenome (GOLD analysis project Ga0214216, IMG submission 153054) | Freshwater microbial communities from Trout Bog Lake, WI - 27JUN2007 hypolimnion | ecosystem: Environmental > Aquatic > Freshwater > Lake > Hypolimnion/Profundal zone | place: Trout... | reverse complement strand
AGCTTCAGAAAACGGCAACGGCCAGATAGTTACCAGCACTGCTCCCGGCACCATTCCCGGAAATGCCAATAACGGCACTAATCCCAGTAATTCCCTAACTAACGGCCAGCCGGATAATAACGCTCCTTCCGATTTAGCCTTGGGCGGTTTAACTAAAGTGGAAACACTAACCACTTCCCCCGGCATCGGTTCAACTTTATCCGCTTCCGGCGGCGTCCAGTATTACAATAAAGATGACGGCTATTTTTATAAAATCGATGCCAGCGGCAATGTCACCAAAATGAGCGATCGCGTTTTTCATGATGTTAGTAACATCACTTGGGCGCCGAGTAAAAATAAAGCGATTCTGGAATATCCTGACGGCTCGAAGATTCTCTATAATTTTGATACTAAAAAACAAGTTACCTTTCCAAAATATTGGGAAAATTTTTCTTTCTCGCCGCAAAGTGACCAAGTCATTGCCCAAAATATCGGTTTGGATCCCGATAATCGCTTCCTAAGCGTGGCTTCAGAAGACGGTTCGCGAGTCGTTAACGTCACACCCATCGGCACCAATGATACCGTTCAAGCTTCCTGGTCGCCCAATAATCAGATTGTCGCCACTTACAGCCAAGGCGTGGATTTAGATCGGCAAGAAGTTTTCTTTGTCGGCTTAAACGGCGAAAATTTTAAATCAACGATTGTGGAAGGCCGCGGTTTAAATTACACCTGGTCAACCACCGGTGATCGCCTGCTCTATAGCGTCTATAATGCTAGCAGTGATATGAAACCGAAACTCTGGGTCGTCGATGCTCAAGGCAACACTATCAACGAAAATCGCCACGATTTACAAATAAACACCTGGGCCGATAAATGTACTTTTGCTTCCAATACCGAAGTCTATTGCGCCGTGCCCGTCGATTTGCCGTCAGGAGCCGGGCTAGTTCGAGACATTGCCGATAAAAATAATGACGAGCTTTATAAAATAAACTTGGAAACCGGCGTTAAAGAATTAGTCGCCGTGCCGGACGGAAATTTTAATGTCAGTAATTTGATGGTTAACAGCACTCAGAGCCAATTGGTTTTTTCCGATAAAAATACTGGTCTGCTCTATAAAGTAAAACTTAAATAAATTTAATTAAGCGCGCTTTAAAAACACCCCTCAGTTCTTAAGCGAGTGGTGTTTTTTTATGTCTTTAAAAAATTTCTTACTCGATTGCTTCTTTCCGAAAAAATGTTACGGCTGCGGCGCGCCCAATATTTGGTTATGTAAAACCTGCTTTTTGTCTCTTAAAAATTATCAAGGCGAAGTGCCGCGGGCGCTGCTAGATACCAAAAATTTAATCATCGCCGGCGAATATCAAGACCCGATTTTGCATAACTTGATCATCGCCTTCAAATTTAATTTTAACCGCGAACTAGTTATTCCTTTATTTGCTTTTTTAAAAAAGGCGCTGGATAAAAAAATCTTGGTTAATAATTTAAGCGGCCGTAACTTCCAAAATATCTTAGTTGTGCCGATTCCTTTGCACAAATCCCGAAAGAAATGGCGCGGCTTCAATCAGAGCGAACTTTTAGCACGTGAAATCAGCGACTATTACGGCTGGTCACTTAGCCTCGCTTTAATTAAACACAAAAAAAGCGCCATCCAGGCTGATTTAAACGAAGAGGCGCGGCTGCTTAATCAAGCCCGTGTTTTTTCCTGGTGCGGTCCGGATTTAAAGGGGTGTGATATCATCTTGGTCGATGACATTATCACTAGTGGCGCCACTATTAACGAGGCGGCTAAAATTTTAAAAGGTGCCGGCGCCCGCCAGGTTATCAAACTCGCCTTAGCTAAAGGCTGACTTGAATTATCTATTGATTCTGCTATACTAAGAACGACTCAATTGATTAGCCTACCAAGCTAATTAGCTTATGAAGCTAGAGTTTAAAAACTCCTAAGAGCCGCCACAATTAATTAAAGAGTTTTCCTGCGTTTTAAGGCGCCGGAAAAAAATCGGGTGGAACCGCGAGATAATAAATCCCGTCCCGGTCGCTGCATAAATTAGTGTTTGTGCTGTTACCAGGGCGGTTTTTTATTTGCCCCTGAAGCACGGCGAAATATTTAATTTATACGGTTAACTCTAAAAATATGTCACATGAACATGACCCCAAATCATCCGAAGTAGAATTAAAGCGCCATTCTTTGGCCCACTTGCTGGCGACCGCTATTATCGAAAAATACCCGGAAGCTAAACTAGCCATTGGACCATCTATAGACAATGGCTTTTACTATGATGTCGACTTCGGTGAAAATAAAATCACCGACAGCGATTTGCGAGATTTTGAAAAACAAATGGCGCGGCTAGCTAAACAAAATTTGAAATTTGAACGCAGTGAAAAAAATATTGATGAAGCTTTAGCCGCTGCTCAAAAAAATAACGATCCTTATAAGGCCGAGCTGATTGCCGATTTAAAAGCTAAAGGAGAGACTGTCGTCAGCTTCTACACGGTCGGCGACTTTACTGATTTGTGCCGCGGTCCGCACGTCGAAAATACCGGCTCAATCAAGCCGGGCAGTTTTAAGTTAGACAAGCTCGCCGGCGCTTATTGGCGCGGCGATGAAAAAAATAAAATGTTAACTCGGATTTACGGTTTAGCTTATGACACCAAAGAGGAATTAGAAGCTTATTTAACACTAATTACCGAAGCCGAAAAAAGAGACCACCGCAAACTGGGTAAAGAATTAGACATCTTCATGAATCACGAGTTTGCCCCCGGCATGCCCTTCTTTTTACCAAAAGGGATGATTATTTTAAAAGAGTTAACGGAATTTGTGCGCAAATATTCTTATGGCGAAGGCTACAGAGAGGTCCGGACGCCTCAGCTGTTAAACGCTGATTTGTGGCGAGTTTCTGGACACTGGGATCATTATCAAGAAGACATGTTTTGCTTGCATCACGCTGAAGACGATATTGATATGGGTCTTAAACCGATGAATTGCCCGGCTCATATGTTAATCTTTAAAAACAATATTCGATCGTATCGAGATTTACCGCTACGCCTCGCTGAGGTCACCACTCTATACCGCAATGAAAAATCCGGAACCTTGCACGGACTCACTCGCGTCCGCTCTCTATCTCAAGATGATACTCATATTTTCGTCCGACCAGACCAAATATTTAGTGAAATTTCCGAACTGCTGGCTAAGATAAAAAAGATCTACAAAATTTTTAACTTAGAAATCGACGAAATCCATTTATCGACGCGACCCGAACATTTCTTAGGTGAAAAAGCCACTTGGGACGAAGCGGAAACCAACCTAAAGCAAGCCCTAGAATCAGCCGAGTTAGCTTATAAAATCAATGAAGGCGACGGCGCTTTTTACGGACCAAAAATTGACGTTAAAGTTAAAGACGCTATCGGCCGCCAATGGCAGCTAGCCACCATTCAATTGGATTACCAATTGCCTCAACGTTTTGATCTTAAATATACTGATAGTGACGGACAGGGCAAAACGCCAATTGTTATCCATCGCGCTTTACTCGGTTCCATGGAAAGATTCTTGGGCGTGATTATTGAACATTACGCCGGTGCCTTTCCAGTTTGGCTGTCGCCGGTCCAGGTAAAATTAGTTTCTGTTTCCGAAACTCACTTACCCTATTGTCAGACCTTGGCGGCTGAATTTAAAGCCGCTGGAATCCGGGTGGAAATCGATGAGGATAATGAAACCGTCGGTAATAAAATCCGCAAAGCCGTTAACGAAAAAGTGCCTTACATGTTAGTCATCGGCGACAAAGAAGCGGGCGCTCCGGTTTTATCAGTCCGTGATCGCGGTTCCAGGGACGCTCGGGAAATAAGCAAGCCCGATTTCTTTAAAGAAATTCAAGAAACCATTAAAAACTACTTATAGTCTTAAAAGGCCGTATCTGATAACTATTTCCGATACGGCCTTTTTATGATATTATAGCTTATGTTACTTACCTAAGCTTCAAAATACTATGAATAAATCGGTTAAACTTTCCTTAGTAGCCATCGCCATCTTAATGATCGCTGGTTTAACTTATGCTTTTATCAAAAAGCAACCTACGCAAATTCTCTTTTATAGCGACACTTGCCCACATTGCAAAATCGTGGAACAATATATTACTGACAATAATGTTAAAAATTATTTAGTGTTCCGCCAACTGGAAGTTTCGACTAACCCGGGTAACGCCCAGCTGCTGGCAAAAAAAGCCGCCAGTTGCGGACTGCCCACTGATAATTTAAGCGTCCCCTTTTTCTTTGACGGTAAAAATTGTCTAATCGGCGATCAAGATATTATAAATTATTTTTCAAATAAAAAATAACATGAAAAAAATAATTATCCCGGCCTTAGCCTTAACTGCGACCTTAGTGGCCTGGCCCGCGCAAGCGGTTTGTCCGGTTTGCATCATCGCTGTCGGCGCCGGCCTAGGGTTGTCCAGATATCTAGGCATTGATGACACGATTACCGGTTTATGGATTGGCGGACTCACGGTTTCCATGATTATGTGGACGATTAATTGGGCTAAACCCTACATTAAAAAAAAGTCGTCGGTTGTTTGGTGGAATATTTTAATTGTGATAGCTTACTACGCGATGGTCGCTTGGCCGCTGGCCACGCAAAAATTTATCGGCCACCCACTCAATAAAATGTGGGGGGTGGATAAAATAATCTTAGGCACCACTTTAGGCAGCTTGGTCTTCTTAGCTACTAGCGAGTTTTATTTGTGGCTGAAAAAGAATAACAACGGCCGGGCCTATTTCCCTTTTCAAAAAGTGGCCATGCCTTTTATCGCCTTATCTTTTTTTAGTTTAATCTTTTATTTACTTACCCGTTAAAAATATGACCGAAAAATTACTGGGACTCGACGAAATGATCAAGAAATTTGACGATCTTAAGAAAGATAATAAGCTCGATTTATCCAGCGATCAAGATTTGTCAATTGCCATCATGAATCTGGTTTCAATCGAAGAGCATTTTTTCTTTACCGGCGCTAAAACCGGCAAACCGGAATATTACGACCTGCTCAGCGAAGTCCGAGAAATGCGCAAAGAACTGCTTAAGAAAATAATCAAAGATTACGAGGGTGAAGTCTGGTGCATTTCTAAGCATTTACTCGCCGCTTCTTACCGTTTAATGGAGGTCGGCACAAAAGCTCAAAGCCGAAATAATAAAGAAGAGGCCAAAGACATGTTTCAGAAATCTTATGATTTATATTCCTTGTTCTGGGGTCTGAATATGAAGCTCATTGGTGTGGATGAAATTAAAAAAATTGATGATAACGCCTTAAATAATAAAGACACTGAAAAAACCGGCTTTGCCGGTAAGCTCGGCGGCTTAGTTAAGAAGGTGATTAATTGCTGTTTAGAATAAATATTTAAAATTCAAATATTATAAAAATAAGCCCGACGGAATCCGGACTTATTTTTTTATTAAAAAGAGGTTTGCCAACTGGCAAACCCCCTGTAACTTTTTAATTATAATCCGAGACTGTTTCTGGCTCCAAGAAATCCAGAACCGCTTCTTCGGAAGTAAAAGCGTGCTCCAAAATTTTGGGCAAGCGATTTTCCACAAAGTCGGTTTCTTTTTTGGTAAACTGCAAACTCTTCATCAACTTTTTGATCCCCTGGCTCAGAATTTCTTTGATTTTTTCCTTTTGTTTAACTCCGAGAACGAGGTCGTTTAAATCGACCATTGAAACTTCTCCAGTTCCTGGCTTTTCAATCGCCACGGTAATCGGAAAATAAAAATAAAAAGTATAAAAACCTTTCTTTTTCTTAACCCCAACGGAAGCTTCAAGGGTGTAAAACCAAATTCTTACTTGGTCACCAGGATTAGTCCCCAGTAAATCGGCGCAGCGCGATTCGTTGATCCTCACTAAAGAAAAATCTTGGCAAGGACTTTTTTCAAGTTCCCGCGCGGCTTCAATTTCCTGCCGCTGCTTTTCATCCAGACAAAGATACATCACGTTAACCGGAATAAATTGTCCCACCGGCTGGCCTTTTTTCATTTTTCGAACAGTAATCTCTTCACCCTTAATCGAAAAAGGATAAATTTGCACCTTGTCTCCAGATTTTAAACTAGGCACACTTACTCGACCAATAACTTGCGTCGAAAAATTCTTACAAAAACTTAATTGATGTCCCATAATTTTCCCCTCCAAAATTTAAAATTGTTAAACAACATAAAAGTATTCTAGTTCTTAGAATATTTTTTGTCTATACAGTGTTTATTATTTAATATTAGATAATTATTAATGATTATATTGTGGGGCTTTAAAAATTTCCGCTTCTTTGGGTTTAATATCAGGGGCTAGCAGCACTAATTCCGAATTACCAAAATGAAAGCTCAACAAGACTTCGCGCCAATCTAAATTATAATAAGCGGCGTAAACCATCTTACCGAAATCACCATGGCCGACTAGCAAAATATTACCATCCGTGTGCCGAGCTTGAATTTCGGCTAACAATTTTTTAGCCCGCCTAATTAAATCAGGAAAAGTCTCCGCTCCTTCCGGATTTAAAAAATAAGTAATAATATCCGCTTGAATAATATCCGGGGCACACATTTTAGCGATATCAGCCGTCGGTTGGCCGGTCATAATACCAAAATCTCTTTCGATTAATTCCGGAATAATTTCCGGATCAGGCAAGTTTAAAGCTTGGGTAATACAGCGCGCGGTTTCACAAGCCCGCTGAAGCGGTGAACTATAAATTTTAGTAAATTTTAAATTATGACTGATGACATAAGCCGCCAGTTCTTGCGCTTGAGCGCGTCCCAGTTCAGTCAGCGGCTGATTGCGATGGCCATTTAAAATTCCGGCCCGATTATCTTCGTCTTGTCCGTGTCTAGCTAAATATATTTTTAACATAACCTTATAAATTAAGCACCTGAGAAATATCACTGCCCGGCTGGTAATAAATCAAGTCATCGGCGGACATCTCCCAAGCTTTCTGAATCACATTAAGAATTCTCCAGGTTTCCAAAACTTCGCCGCTGGAAGTAAATAAGCTATGGTCAGAATTAATCGCGTTAAATAAAACCTGCTCATAAGCTTCCGGCAATTTAAGATAATGCTCGGCAAAATTAAATTTCAAAGATTTTTTAATCACCTCATACTCATAACCGGGGCTCTTAGTCCACAACCCCAGCTCCACGCCTTCATCCGGCTGCAGCTTCAAAATCAGCTCGTTTGCCTCATTATCTTTGTCTTTTTTATAAGAAATTTTAATGCCGGTAAATTTTTCTGATAAAGCTTTACCGGTACTTAAGATTATCGGTACGCCGGCCCATTTTAGATCCTTGGAAAATAAAGTTAACGAGACAAAAGTCTCCACGGCGCTGCTGGTATTACCAACTTCGTCTTGATAGCCGACATATTGACCGCGTTTTACATAATTTATAATCGGTTCCGCTGTAGAAATATATAAATTCTGCAAGGCTTTGAGCCGGCAAGCCGGGACGTCGCCTAAGCAATTATCTGAACATGAATCCATTAAAGCTAGAGCGGCCAGTTGGAGCAGATGGCTTTGCACTAAATCGCGCAGGGCTCCGGTTTGTTCATAAAAATCCGCTCGCCCCGCGATACCAATTGATTCGCTGGCAATAATTTCAATTTTCGAAATAAACTTTTGATTCCAGGTCTGCTTAAAAAGCGAATTATCCTCCCGAAAAACCAAAAGATTCTGAACCGTTTCTTTAGCCAGATAATGATCGATGCGATAAACCTGATCCTTAGTAAAATACTGATCGATATGATCTGCCAGTTCCGTGGCACTGTCTAAATCCACCCCAAACGGCTTTTCCAGTAACAATTTAAGATCGGGATATTTTACCAAACTGGACTTACCGATCAGTTCAATAATCGGCCGCGAAACTTGCGGCGGAATTGATAGATAGAATAAATATTGTGCCGGCGCTGAAAAATTTTGCTGAAGATTCTTAAGCTTTAAAGCTAAGTTTTCATAATCGGCCGGCGACAAGAGATCCATGGAAAATAACTCCAGATTATTTTTTAGATACTCCGTGTCCTGCGAAAAAGTAAATAATTTTTCCAAATCAATATTAGTCTGCCGCGTGATTCCTAAGATTTTAAAATCATCCGGCAAAACACCGGCCGCCGCCATCTGAGAAATAGCTGGTAATAATTTACGTTTAGCTAAATCGCCGGAAATACCGACGATTATCAAAATTGTGGGTTTAAGGATTTTCATATGGTTAAAGAATTAAAAAATTAAAACTAGACGGCAAAAATCTGATCAATAATCGCCGGCACGCCGCTGCCAGTTTTCGAAGAATAAAAAATAATTTCATGATAGCCTACCAGCTCTTTAATTTTTTGGCACTGCCGGAAATATTCTGATTTTTTAATCTTATCAATCTTATTGGCAATCACTAAAATATTTTTGTTCTGCGCCTCTAGTTCATGTAAAAGTTCCAAATCATCTTTAGTCGGACCGACATTGGCATCAATTATTAAAACGATTTTTTTCTGAACGAATTTTTTATTAAATAAATACCAATTAATCAGTTCATGCAGCCAAGCCCGATCCGTTTTAGAAAGTTTGGCAAAGCCATAGCCCGGCAAATCTACTAAATAAAAAATTTCATTAATCAGAAAAATATTAACGCCTTGGGTGCGCCCCGGCAAAGCACTGACAATCGCCAAGCCCTTCTGCTTAACTAAAGCGTTGATGGTGCTAGATTTTCCCACGTTGGAGCGGCCGATAAAGGCTACCTGGGGGATATTGTCCTCCAAAATTTTATCTTCACCTACCACTGTTTTGATAAATTTAGCCGAAATTATTTTCATCTAATTGATTATTATCTTTATTTAAAAACCTCTTTTATTTTCTGGTGTTCGCTAGCGCCCAAAGCGCGGCCGGCCGGATTTATTCCCGAAACTAAATGATTGCTATTTTTAACATAAGTCGGTTTGCTAAAAGGATTGCAGCCCAAACTAGCGCGATTAGGTAAACAAACTAAATCTAATTCATCTTTTTTTTCGTCCGGAAAATTTTCATCAACCGACGTGATTGCTAAACGAATATCGGTAAAACCCAAATACTTAAAAAAATCTTTAATCTTTAAAATAGTGGCCCCGGTATGAATACAGACATCATATAATAAAATCGGTTCAGCTAAATTAATATTTTTATACTTCTTAAAAAATTCTTTTTCTAGCTCCGGAAAATCCGATTCATCCAAAATCGCTTTCGGATTAATAAAGTAAATATGCGGCTCCGGTGATTCTGGTTGTTCCTTTTTCCAAACTTCTTTAAGGCCGACATAGGCTTGCCGCGCGCTATTATCTAAAAACATGACATTAGGAATTTTCTCCGCTTGTAAATAATCAGCCAAGTTATGGCTCGCCTGATAAATATCTTCGCGGACATTTTCCTGATTAATAGATTTTAGAAAAATGCTGGCGTCTCTAGGCTTATTGTCGGCGCCTACTTGCGGCGTCATCTTCAGATAAGGATTCTGTTCCATAAAAAATTATTTAAATATTTAAGCACTTATTCAAGCTCATTATAGCCATAAAAAAGAGAAAAAGCCACCCGTTACAGATGACTTTTTTTAATCTTTTGACCATTTTAGGTAATTATTGGGACCTCTAAATGGCTAAAATGTCTTTTGGCCCAATCTTTGGGCATTAGTTCACCAAGTTTTGGTCCGCTGTTAGCCTTAATTAGCAGGTAATCCACTAAATCCTCCTTTAAAAAGGCGATTTTAGAACCATTCTCCCAAAGAAAGAACTCTTCACCGTCGTTACCAATAACGAAGCTTGCCTTCACCTTACCGGTAATATCAATTAACATCTGGCCATTTTTTAAAACTGGCTTGCCTAAAATAAATTTAAGCCCTTTTTGGCTTAATAATTCCCTCACTCTACTTTCAAGCAGGTGATATACCCCCTCCTTCTGCGTCATGATTATTTTTTTTGGTTCAACAAAATTAGAATATTACTCTCAGATCTAAAAGTCAAGACTCAAAAAAAGACCTCGAGCGCTGTTTTACGTCGCCCAAGGTCCAGTTTATTAAGTTAATATCACTAAAGCACAACTCTTATCAAAAGTGCTGGTAAGAGCCATAAAACTCCACTCCCAAGACATTCCATCCCAAAATAAATAGCGGACAAATAGTTCGCCCTTAATATTTTGATAAACGGTCGCTCCGAAAATTAGTTTATACCCTTTCCATTCTTGGTAAATAGTGCTTTTATTAGCGACTAAGTGATCCAGAAAATTGGCGTTCGCCAAAAATTCTTTTTTGTTTTCCTCTAAAACCTCTTTAACGCTTTTAATTTCCTCCGAAAGATAAAGAATCACTTCTTCGATTTCTTTAAGACCGCCTGGTCGATGTTCTTTAACTAGACAACCCGCCGGAATAAACGGTTTGGCGTCCAAATCGACAAAATTAAAAAACGTTTTTAGAACTCTGACTATTTCCCTCTCAGTTACTTCCATAGATGACCCCTCCTCTAATTTAGTTATTAATGTTCAGACTAATCACCTCTTTATATCAAAAAAACATATTTATGTCAATAGATAGGGATAATTAATTTTTAGTGGCCTTTTCCTTCCGATATAAAAGATAGGAGTAGATATTGAGCCAAAAAATTATAGTAATCAAGCCACCCAGCAGAATAATTAAAGTCGCCATTGGTCTAAGCCAGGGAGTAAAAATAAGAAATACCCCCCAGAACATGAATAAACGACCGCCCAGACGATGTGTCTTATTCCAAACGTTATCCGATGACAAGGTCCAAGGAGTCCTGATACCCACAAAAAAATTACGTTTTATTTTTCCAAAATTATTTCCCAAAATAATCATCAGTAAACCAATAACTCCGGCAACGGTGGTACCGATATTAATACCATAGCCCAGATTAGAAAAAGTGGCCGCGGCAAAGACCACCGCTAAAACCAGCAGAATAGAATTACGCATAATCAAATAAGCTTCAGAGAATTCGGCGTACCGCTCACTGCGCGGATCAAATTTAGGCATAAACACAAATAAGCCATACATCGCCGCTAACAAGGCGGGAAAAAAGATAGCGTGAAATTCCCGGCTGCTCCACCCGTTGGCCTGACCGTAAAAATTCCAATGGGTAACTACTTCGGGCGGTAACTTTGGATAAGCCCAGAAACTTAAACCAATAGTGGTAAGCAGAATTATTACCGGCCAGATTTCTGTTTTTAAGGAATGCTTGATAGGATTTTTCATAGATTTTATTAAAAAATTATTTATTTTTCTTAAACATTTTAGTTAAGGCTTCGATAACTTCTTCGGCAATGCTTAAATTAAGTTCATAAAATATCTGGCGGCCATCACGCCGCGAACTGACCAGACCGGCGCGCCGCAAAACATCTAAGTGATGTGACAAAGTTGCAGAAGTAATCTTTAAATCCTTAGCAATGGCGCTAACCGGCAGTTCTGATTTTCGCAAAGCCGTCAAAATCTTTTGGCGATTCGGGTCAGCTAGAGCGGCGAAAGTTTGGCTAATAGACATAAATTTCGATAATTTTATAATTAGATATATATCTAATTATATCTTAAAATCATTGAACCGTCAAAAACAGTCTTACGTCTTGACATATAATCATTTTTTTGATAAAAAGATATGAACCAAAAAGTACGTTAATAATTTAAAACAGGAGGAAATATGGAAATAAGAAGCCCCAGTGGCCACATTTATGTCATCGGAAACGAATTAGGCCATACCGAAAAATTCCGATTTTACCAGTGCACGGCCGAAAGCAGTCCCGCCTGTATCCTAAAGATTGCCCGCCAGGCTATCTGGAACGGATTACTTGACCGGGAAGCCTTTATTTTGCAGCTACTTGCCGAAGGCGCACTGGAACTGGAAAGTGAATACGAAAAGGTAAAGGAGAATGATAAAAAATTAAACTACCATTTTTTCTTTCCCAAAATCATTGAAACTTTTATTGCCAAGGAACAGGAAAACAGTCGTATTAGTATCATGAGTTTCGCTCATTTAGCGGATAATTTAAGTGAACTGACACCGCTAAGCCATTTAATCTCCAGGGAAAATGTTTACGTTGACCCGCGGACCAGTGCCTGGATAATGGGAAAATTATTAACTTTAATTAACTTTATCCAGGGCGAAAAAATTCTGATTAATGATTTAAGCGGCGATAATATTTTTATTAATCGCCGAGAGCATTATGTCACCATTTTTGATTGGACTGGCGCTGCCTTAAATATCGGCGGCGTCTCCAAATACTTAATTGCTGACCGAATCGCCCAAATTGCTAAAGGAACGATTAGATTGTTAGGCGGAAATCCAACTACCAAAAAATTACCAGAAAGTCCACAACTAATTGGTAATAACTACGAGGCTTATTTAGCCGAACTTAGTGCCGGAAAAATATCAAGCGCCAAAGAAGCTCATCAAAGATTCTATGATCTTGTTTTATCAGCCTGGCCACGAGAATTTTATCAATTCACCACTATAAAAAAGGAGGACTAAAAAATGGGAACAAAACCAGGGAGCCACGAAGTATTCGAGAAGGCTCACCGAGAAATCACCACCGGCGGTAAATCCGCCACTCACGTTGGCGAACAGCGCCACAAAGAAGGTAAAGGGTTACATGATTTAATTGACCCCAAAGGAAACGGTGTTATCCGGGTCGCCAAAAGCTGGCTAGAACCCAAGGATGACGGTACTTTCTATCTGCTCAGAGGAACCGCGATGTTAGAAGAGACCCGCTTAGACACCACCGGTTCTATGGGTAACAATGTCGATATCGCTATGCGCGTCTTACCTAAAACCTTTAAACTTTTAGCTGAAGGGCCTAAAGCGATTTTAGGCCGATACGACACGCAAATGATTACCGCTATTTTTGGCGATGTGACTGATAATTACATTTTGTGCCGCTCGCAAGCGGAAACAGACGAACGGATCGCCGAGCAAATGTCCTATATGGTGCCTGAAAGAGATGGTGGCGACTCCACTGAAGATCCGCAATACGGTTTATTTGGCGCCGCTTACTTAACTTTTTCCACGGCCAAACAATTAGGGCTCAAAACCTATGACTTTACCGTGACCGACGCTGACGCCCGAGACTTTGTCACTTTGAAAAATTTGATCAGAGTTTTTGGCCCGGAAGTTATGGAGAAAGTTGAAAGTAATGGCCATAATTTTAATCGTGGTTTGCCGAGTACCAAAGAAATTGTTTCCGATCTGTTAAAGACTACGCACGCTTTTGTGCTGTCAGTTAATGGCAGCAAGGCAAACTACTGGCAAGACATTTTTGGACCGGAACGAGTGATTGAAATATCTGACCTTAATTTGCTGCCAGAAATGAAAGCCGTTATTATCGGTTTAACAGAGGGTGTCTTGGAACTTGGCACAGTTGAAGATTACTTAACTAAAGAAGCCGGACTGAGCCAGGCAAGCGCGGCCAGGATAAAAAGAGCGGTGGCCGGAATCCCTATCGGCGCCCAAACAAGGCTGGAAAATTTTGACAAAATACCGCTGCGAGGCGATATCTTTGCTCAAAAAGACGATCTCTGGCCAAGTAAAAAAGCCGGTGACATTGAAGAAGAATCAGATAGTATCTGGAAATAAAAAAATCTAGGGGGTGGGTAAAATTGCTCATCCCCTTAATTTAAAATAAGACGTCATGAAGAAATTGTATACGGTAACTGATTTAGGTGGCGGTGATGGTGGAAAAGGCGGCGTAGTTGATAAAATCTGTGACTTAAAAAGAGCTCACACAGTTTTAAAAGTTGGCGGCGCTCAAGGCAGTCATGGCGTTAAAACTTCAACTGGAAAGAGTTTCAATTTTAGTCAATTTGGCTGCGGCACCTTTCGCGGCGCTAAAACTCATATTACCGAACTGATGGTGATTGAACCATATTATTTAATTGAAGAAGGTGAAAAATTGCAGCAGGAATTTGGCTTAAGCCATATATTTAATGACTTAACTATTGACGGCCAAGCTTTGTGCATTACTCCTTTTCACGCAATTGCTTCACAACTTCGAGAGCTAGATCGTAAAAATAAACCCAAAGGCACCGTCGGTTTAGGTGCGGGCGAGGCTAAGATTGACTCCGAACTTCATCCCGAACTAGCAATTAGAGCTTACGAATTAAACCGTCCGCAACTTAAAGAAAAATTAGCGGCGGTTAAAATTCAGAAGTTACGTGACTTAGCGGAAATAATTAATCGGGTAGGTGAGTTTTATACCGAAGATCAGGCTAGAGCCAAAAAATTATTAGAACTGCTTGGCGATGAAGATTTAATTAATCGCTCCATTAAAAAATACCAGAGACTCGCTTCCCTGGTAAAAATTGTTGATCGTGAATATCTGAGAAAAATTTTACAAAAAGATGGCACGGTCGTCGTTGAAAGTTCGCATGGTATTTTAACTGATCGGTATTACGGTTTTGCGCCTCACGTTAGTCAGCTTAGAACTTTACCGGAGTTTACTTGGGATTTAATTGATGACTGCGATTATAGTGGTCAAATAATTAAGCTAGCAGTTAGCCGCGCTTACCAAATCCGTCATGGCGCCGGACCAATGGTCACAGAATCAAAAGAGTGGTTAGAAAAAATGTTACCAAACAGCAGTAAAGATCAGAATCGTTGGCAAGGCAAAGTTCGTATCGGCCCCTTAGATTTTGTGGCCCTAAGATACGCCTTAGAAGTTGGCGGCGGCCCCTCAGTTTTTGATGGCTTGGCTCTGACCTGGTTTGACCAAATTCAAGCACTTGGTAAGTGGCCGATATGCTGCAGTTACTACGGAGCCGATGATCCTGATTTTTTTGCTTCCGCTGGAGAAATAAAAGTAGAGCACCGACCAGCTAATTCGCAAATTATCAGACAAAAGCAACTGACCGAAAAGTTATTTGCTTGTCAGCCCAATATAGATGTCGCCAATCTCGCCGGTTTAAACCAGAAAGAACTAATTGATTTAGCCGCCCAACTCTTCAAAGAAGAATTAGAGCTACCTTTAAAAATGATTTCTTTCGGACCGACTGAGAGCGATAAAATCTGCTTATAAGACCAGGCGATACTACAAAAGTATCGCCTTTTTCATCGCCTTAAAGAGCTCTTGACAGAAAATATATTATAAGGTATAAAGATATGAATAATTTTAAAATTATTTGAGAGTTTTTTAACATTAATATTAACCAAAAAAAGTAAAAAATGGAAGCAATCTACCCTCAGAATTGGTTAGATCGGGTTGGCGCTTTTGCCACCGCGGTCGGAATTGAAATTGAAAAAGTTAATGAAGCTTTTAAGCCGCTGGTCGGAGAACCGAGTGAAGAGGCAGTAATTATTTTGGGCGACGCCGGTGCTGTGCCCGATGCCGACATTAAAAATGCCTTAAAAGATTTAGGCATTCCGTCGGGAAAACTGAACCTGCACCTGGCTAAATTGAGACCGGAAAAAATTGTGGCCGAAGCGGCTCCAGTAGAAAAGACCACCACCACTTCCATGTCACTCTCGATTCTGCCGGTCGTACCAGACGATGCTTCATTTCTGGAATTACTAAAAACTGGCGGAGCCCTTAAAGTTGGCGAGACTGAAGTCTTAGCCGCCATCAAAGCGGCTCTGGCTCAAAAAGTCGGCTTATTTCAACTGCCGGAAAAGATTTTGGAAAAAATGGAAAACTTTGCCATCACCCAGGAAGAACCCTGCGGTGAAGAGTTTTACGCCATGCAGAAGTTAGTCACCGAGAAGAAGTATGGCGAAGTTTTGTCCGCCATTAATGTTTCTGGAAGCTACATCAGCGAAGGCCGTAAAAAAGCTTTCTTTGAAAGGCTGAATCTCAAGCTTTGGCCGGCCCTCAGCGATTTTCAAAATCGCCTGGTTGCCTGGAGACAAGCTTGGGCTCAAGGCATGGCCGATCCCGGAATGTTATTTATGGCCATGGCCGCTGGAAAAAATGGCAGCCTGATGCCTCCAGGAATGATGGCCCCACCGGACACCGCCGATCTACAAGCCGCCGCCGAAGAAGTTATTAATGAAATCAACCGGGTTTTTGCCGGACCGGGTATTCCCGTCGCGCGTGCCTTGGCTTATGATGCCACCCGCATTATGGGAATTTTGGAAAACAAAAATTTGCCGACACAGACGGGAGCGGCTAACAAGGATCAGATGATTAAGGAGCTGGGAATCAGCGTAGGTTCAGACATTGTTAGAGTCGAACAATCACTCACCCGTTATGCTCTGGCTATCATGAATTTAAAAAAAGTCACCCCCGGTGACGATGAATTGATTTATTTTTCCGCCATGTTCCAGCTGGGATCAAATATCCCTTGGGATAAATTGACCACCAAAGGACTGGGCGGCCGCGACTTGCGTTAAGGCAATAACTGCCAAATAAAAAAAGAAACCGGACTTACAAAAGCCCGGTTTTTTAATATTCTTAGACCGATATTCTCGGCAGGAAGATTTTTTTAATAAATAATTTAGCCGCTAATTCCCGATAGCCGCTGTCGTAAAAAGAACTAAGCGCATCAATGTCCTTAGCATGATCCGTGTTTACCCGGCTGCGTTCCGGATAAAAATTGGCATAAGCTTTATGCATCAGACGATATTGAATCGTCGTGCGCTCCAGTTCTTTAAGATAAATATTTCGTTTTAGTTCCGAAGTTTCCGTCAGATAACCGGTTAAAACTTCGTTATACAAACGTTTAATTATCCGTTTCTCTCCCAGCCAAGCGCCGCCGAATAAAACATGGACAAAGTAAGAATTGGCCACCAATTTATCTTGGGCCTCAAAATCACTAATCTGTAATTGATGATTTTCTTCATGCAGCCAGAATTGAAGCACCGGACCTTTTAATTTCTCGTGTTTAAGTAAACCCGCTAAAGTCTCTTTGATGTAATCGTAATTATCAAAGGTGACGCCCGGTTTCACAAATACCGCTAAATCAAGATCGGCGCCATTTAAAGCATGCTCTTTAATTCTCGAGCCATGGATGATAAAGACCGGATACAAAATATTCGCTAAGGCCGTCTCTTGCTTAATCTGAGATATCACTTGGAACAAATGATCCAAGGCCCCATCTAAACCAACTTTACTAGCCGAAAAAAAAGCATCCAATTTTACCGGTTTTAAATCAAAATAATTTAAATAGCTTTGATCAATAATTCCGGCATTAAACCAGCGCAACAAAATACTTTGCAGCGCTTCGCCAGTGGCCGAATCGGCTTCTTGATTAATTTCCTGAAGCCAATCTTTAAAGCCCAGACTATCACGTCTCGCTCTAGATAAATTCGCCGCCGCGATTTTTTCAATCATTATTTTCAGACTGTAAATAACCAGTAGTTTGGAGACGGAATTGGAATTGGAAGCCAGACAAAAATAATTTTTAAAGCATCGGGCCGACAAGCTGCCCGCCATTAGCGAACCAGAAATTAAAAATGCATATTTTTCCAGAACTTTTCTAGTTTGTTTTTTTTGTTCCCAAATAAGCCGCGCCGGAAAACTGGCAAAATCAGCCTGGCATCCGGACTCAACTTGATTTATTTCCTGCTGAAACTTTGATAACAATAATTCCAAACCTCCTTCATCTCTAATGGTTGAAAATTTGGCTTCTAAATGACTGATTACTGGCGGCTGGTCAGAAATTATAACCGCCATATTGCGCAGCCAATAATTTTTAGAATTTACCAGTAGATCAAAATCAACCGGCAAGCCTAAATCAAGCATCACCGAAAAAGTATCCAAGATACTGTTAATTAGAATCTCATCCGAACTGTTTTCAATTAAAGAAACCACTTCAGGAAAAGAGATTAATTTTTTCTGCATCAAAAGCGGGATTAGATGAGCTGCCTTACTAACCATTTCCGGGGCGCTTAAACTAAGCTCCGGTTCCAAAATGTCGCCATCTAAAAAATTGGCTCTTGGGTCATGCATCTTTAAAAGTTCCCGCCAGTTTTCTAAATAAACTTTTCGAAAATTGTTAAGAACCTGGATTAACTTTTCTGATTTAACTTCCAGATCGGCTTCCGGAATCAGTTCAAACGGCAAATATAAAATTAAACGCCGGTTGAAAAAATCCGATTCGAAAAAATCGGACAGACCCTGATAAATAGCCGTTATCTTATCTAAATCAATCTGGTGGTTATTTAAAGTCCGCTCCAAACTGAAATTAAAAATCGCTAGCCATTTAAAAAGGTAGTCCAGATTTTTGCATAATAGCGATCGCGCCTTGGTCTGGCGTCTAAGTTCTAAATTATTTCTGACTTCACGAGGCCAAATAAAATCGTCTTGAGCAAAGAATAGCGACTCAATAGCGGGGGAAATAATCTGATTACTCATTTTTTTATTTTTTGGTTTATATTTTAAAGGACTATTTTAACCCTTAACACTACAATATATAATTGTTTTTGTCAACAAAAAAAGACCCGATAAATTTGCTTATCGGGTCCCTGATTTTTCATTTTCAAGTTATTTTTTCAAGTTCAAATAACGGCTTGTAAAGAACGGTGACAGCAGTGATTCGCGCAAGTCATAACCGAAAGATCGGCGCGACAATTTATTAATCGGCGGACACTGGATTCTTTTAAAATAAGAATTCATAAGACGCCGGTAATTTAACTCCAAATCAGCTGTAAAGTCAGTCGCGGTCTTAAATAACTTCTTTAAAGTACCTGGTTCCAGTCCGAATTCTTGTTCCAAAGTTTGGTTTAAATATTTTTCCAAAACCCACTCGGGATTAAGACGGAACTCGATAAAAGCCCGCACCAGTTCATCATGATAACCGCGACGTTCCAAATTTCCGTAATGAAACGGGTCTTTCTGCTTATTTTTAAGTTCAGCCGAAGGTGCCAATTTAAAGCATTCCTGGGGAATCACTTCTCTTTGATAAACGACCCGATTAAGATAATCAGCCATTTGATAAACTTCGTATTTCAACAAGTCGCCTAGAGGAGCGATAAAACCAGCAATGTCTCCATACAAAGTGCCATAACCAAAAGCCATTTCAATCTTATTCGAATTGCAGATAAAAACAGCCCCCAAATCCTGACAGCGCGCCGCTAGAATTTCTTGACGCGCCCGAGCTTGGACATTTTCATAACTTAAGCTGTCAACTTTCGTACCAGTCGCCTCACAGATAGCGCCGACAATTTTAGTAATCGGCCGCACTTCGTAATGAACGCCTAAATTATCCGCCAATTGTTTGGCTAAATTTTTAGTCGTTTCACTATTGTATTGCGACGGCATATTAATCGCGTAAACATTTTCCGGCCCCAAAATTTGAGCCATCAGAACGGCATCGACAGCGGAATCAATTCCGCCACTTAAACCAATCACCGCCTTACGAGCTGAAGGCGGCAACAGATTAAAAGCCTGTCTAACGCCATATTCCCAGCCGACGTAAAGTTCATCGGCATCACGCCTAATCTGTTCCGCTAAACTAAGAAGCGGTAAATCGCTTGGCAAAACCAAATCACTGGTCGGTTTAGCGAAAGTAAAGTCATAAGCACCTTCGTAATACGGCGGTACGGCCAACATAATTTGGCCGTAACCATCATAAACCGTTGAACTACCATCAAAGACGATAATATTCTTACCATTATTTTGCATACCCGTATTATTAACATAAATAAAGGGCACCGGTGATTTCTTAAGCAAGGCTCGAACAATTTGATGGCGTTTACGATTCTTATGCCAGCTCCAGGGCGAAGCGGATAAATTAAAAATTAATTCCGCCCCCTTATCAACTAAAATTTCTGTCGGATTACAAGGATAGTTTTCATGCCACATATCTTCGCATAAAATAACTCCGATTGAGAATGAACCAATTCGAGTTTTAATTCTAAGCGGTTTTAAATAATCGGCGGCATCAAAGCCAGAAGATTCAGCCAGCTTGCGAGTCCCATAGAAATGGCGATCATCATCAAAAATTGAATAATTAGGCTGCAAGGTTTTAGTAATAAAATACTGTGCTAAACCATTGCCAGCCACGACCGCACAATTAGATTTGCGCATCCGGCCGTCTTCATTTTTATAATGGCTGCTAGAAGCCAGCGTGCCAAAAATAACAATTAAATTTTCCGGAACCGCTTTGATGATAATGTCATTGCAACGGTCAACTTCACGCACGAAACTTTCATCCTCGAACAAATCGCTAATCAAATAGCCCGAAACAGCCAGCTCTGGCAAGACTAAAATATCAATTTTATTTTTGACCGCTCGGTTAATACTTCTTAAGATATATTCCGCATTAAGATCCGGACGGCCCGGAATAACGGGCATTTGATCCAGCGACACTTTCAGTCCTTTTAAGTTTTTCATCTTCTTTTTTTATTTTACTGAATACTGTTTATTTCCTTCATAATTGCCGGGGCCAGAGAAATTAATTTAAAAGTTCCTGGTGCCGGGCAATAAGCCACGTGAGTCGTAATGTCATTAACCGTTTTTGGACAAGAATCAGACAAATACAAATTGATGCCTGAATCAAAAAAACTGTTCCAATTCTTTTTGGGGAAAACGCCATGAGTTGCATAGGTACTGATAAATGTGGCTCCCTCTTTAACTAATAATTTGGCGCATTCTAACAAAGTGTTGCCAGATAAAATAATATCATCCACAATCAAAATTTCTTTGCCTTTAACTATGCCTTCTTTGATGGTAATAAAACGACCGCCGCCAATTTCGCGTCTTTTCTCACAAACGATTTGATCATACTCTTTAAAATACGGACCAAACCTTTTATAAGCGCCCTCATCAGGAAAAGCGACTGCAAAAGAATCTTTGGTTTTACCTTCAAGCTTAAGCTGGTGTAACAACAGATTAATCGCGCTAATGTGACGAATCCGCACTTGATCGGAAAAATAAAATTGTTCCTGCAAGGCGTGAATGTCAAAAATGATAATCTGGGCGGGATGAGCCGCCGGCGGAATAATCGAGAGCATGCGAGCTAAAGTTTTAGCCGTTACCACCTGCCCCTCCTCCATAATCCGATCCATCGTGCCGGTTGAGAAAAAAGGTAAAAATACTTTGAGCGAATTAATGCTGTGCGCTGCCAGTGAATAGAGTACCGCCAACTGTCGAAAAATTTCTTCAGTATTGCAAAAATCTGCTAAAAAAATAACATCGGCGTCATTTAACTCAAAAGCATTCAAGACTTTGAGGTTAGGAAAACCGTCATCAAATTTACCCCAATTAATTTGCCCCAGAACAATTTCTGAGTTCATAAGCGAGAGATCTTTAGCCAGAATTTCATGACTCGGACCAGCAAACAAAACTTTTCTTCTCTTTTTCATTTTATATTTATTTTTAAGTTGTTAAACTACAAAGTCTTCTTTAGAAATCCTTATCAGTAAAAATAAGTATTTCTAGAAAAGGGGCAATGACTAATTTGTCTCAGTCATTGCCCGGGTTTTTAATAAATTTATCTACAGAAAATTGTTTTCCGCTTCACTGAAAGTTTCCAGCAAATCATCATACATTTTTTGATGATGACTGATGCCAAATTCCAGTTTTGGTTTATCATTGAGGCAAACCACCACCAAATCCGAAGCATCGTCGCCCGCTATCAGCCAGTTATTAATCCCGGCTTCATCCAAATCGGTATCCAAAGCGTCGAGCAGCAGAGCAAAGGCAGTTGAATGATAAACTCTTTTTAAGCCTGTTGTTGGCAGGCATTCATCATCACCGGTCGGAATAATACCCAGCGGAATTAATTCGCCGTCTAATTCTTCACCATCAAAATCAATTTTCACCAGCGTTTTAGCGGGTTCATATTTATCCAGATCGGCCTGATTAATAACTTTAATCTTTAAGCCGATTTCCTCCTCCGCTTCGTGAATAATGGTTTGCAGCGGCGTATCCAGATGATAACCGTTAACATCAATAAATCCTCCAGGAAAAGCCAGTTTTCCTTGGCCAGGATTATTTTTGCGCTTAATGCCAATAAAGTAATTGCTCGTTTTAGTTCGAACCAGCATCATCAAATCAACCGCTAAATTAGCTTTAATAACGGATAAGCGGCCGATATAACTTAAGGAGCAGTAATCAACGCCTCCTAAACAAATTACTTTGAAGGCAATAATGTCTCCCAAATAACCGAAGCGACCCCAAGCCTGATAAATCGGCTGCAGATAATTTTTTAACTGTTCAAAGGGAGGCAAATCTGGATTAATAACCAGAGCCTCTTCTTCAAACAAATCTGCATCCAGTTCAATTACGGGTCTCCTAAAAGGTGGCTCAATTAGATGTTTGATTTCGCCATTGCGTCCGAATAAAAATAGTTGTTTCGTAATCATCTTCTTTAGTATTTACAGGTTTCAGAAAAATTATTTTTATAACCAAAAATCCTTTTAAATCTTTCGACATCTTCTGGCCGGCCAATAGCTTTACTCAGATTGTCCGATAATTTAACGGTGCCATGGCCGTTGGCCTCGACGAGCTTAATTACTAAAGATAGGGGTTTTAAACACAAATCATTAGTTAAGTCCGTGCCCCAGCCAAAGGTCGTCATGATATCTTTGTGAAAGTAGCGGTAAATATCAATCATCTTCTCGGCCCATAAACCATCACTGAAAATCAGCATTTTTTCTTTCGGATTAATACCTTCTTTGATGTAAAATTCTAAGGCCTTTAAACCGAATTCAATTGGCTCACCAGAATCTTGGCGCAAACCTTTATCAAAAACTGCCTCCTCATGAGTAAATTCTTTAAAAAAGAAATTGCTACCATAAGTATCAGTTAAATCGATTGATAAGCCCCAACCATACATCTCGCGCCAATCATGCAAAAATCTTTTATGCGAGCCATAAATTTCTTCATCGCTACTATGATAGATTCCGCTATAGCCCATATCCATTTCGTGCGCCGCCGTGCCAGTAGGCATGAGTCCCAGATCCATCGCCAATTTGGTGTTTGAAGTGCCTTTGAGCTGCTGCGGTAATTCGGCCATCATCATTTCGACAACATACTTTTGCCACGGCCGACTAAAACGCCGCCGCGTTCCAAAATCAGTAAAGGTTAAACCCGGACATTTACGTAAAACTTTAACTTTATCCAAAAGATTTTTGACACCGGTAGCAAAAATTGCATCCTGCGCCAATCGGCTTTTTTGTAGCATCAAATTGCGATAATAGAGTTCGTTGATAATTGACAGGCAGATGGTCTCCCAATAAGTCGTTTCTGACCAAGAACCTAAAAGCTCCAAAATTAAATCATCACCGTTATACTCCAACTGATATTGCGGAACTTGCATGTTTTTTAAAAACTGCAAATAATCTTCCTGAAACATTCGTTCCTGATATTCATTGGTACCGCGCAAATAATGAAGTTCACTGTTATTAAAGCGTAGCGTCCGAACATGATCCAGTTGCTCTTTAAGTTGCTCCAGGGGAATCATTTTTGACAAAGACACCGAGCTGGTGCGGTTAGTTAATTTAAAACGCACCGGGACATCTTTATGCTTCTTAAAAATCAGTTGCCCCATCGTGAATTTGTAGAAATCAATATCCAGTAGTGACTGGATAATTGCTTCATCCTGAATTTTCATCATTTTTTACCTTTTAAGTTTTGAACAATAATCGCGCCGGCCGATTCCATTTCAGTTATAGCCTCATCGGTATTAACACCGGTAATGTCCCGGCAAGCAGCCAGATTCACAAAGACCCGAAAATATCCGGAAGCGCATAATTGTACCACGGTATTTTTAACGCAGAAGCTGGTTGCCAAACCGCCGACAATCACATTTTTGATCTGATTCATCATTAAAAATTCAATCAGTCCGGTTGATTCGGTATTAGCCAAATCGTGATAACAGGCGCCGTAAGGATGCTTACTCGGTTCAATTCCTTTGTAAGCTACAAAGGCGTAAGCCTCTGAGTCCAGTCCGGGCAAGAATTCAAAACCCTTAGTTCCGGGAACACAGTGACGATTCCAATGAAGATCTAAATCCTTAAATCCAGAAATTTTAGTCAGCTGCGGTTTAGTGGCCGTCGCCACCCAAGGAGCATCGTAAGGATGGGCGTCTTTAGAAGCAATTCTAAGTCCAGCCCTTGCCGCCTGATGGTTCAATTCTTTAACAATTTCCAAGGCTCCGGGAACCGGTAGCTCCTGCGGACACAGTTCTGAAAATCCACATTGCGGATCAACGTCGAGGGATGCGGTCTCGTAACAATAAATAGTCCGGCCGCCCAAAACAACGATTTTCTTAGTTTTCATGAGATAAATTTATTAAATTTACAAAGAACATTAATATTTTAGCTAGTTAAAGCTCAAAAAAATAGTTAATCCCAAAAATTAGACTAACTATAAAATATATCACATATTTTTATAAATGTCAATGTTTTAGCCAAAAAAATAATAGCTGCTAGTTAAAAATTTACCCTTAATTATTTTTAGCCTGCAAATATTTAAAGATGCTATCAATAGCGATGGCTCCTTCGGCACAGGCCGTAATTATCTGCTGAAAATAATTAGAGTTAGTGGTGATGTCGCCGGCGGCCCAGACGCCAGCTTGGCTAGTAGATTGGTCATCTTTAGTAATCACAAAATTACCCGCCGCCGTTTCTAAAGATAACTCTTTAATTAAAGTGGTCTCCGGTTCCGAACCAATTTCCACAAAAACACCATCAACTTCAATTTCCTTTTCACCGCTGCCATTCTGGCTTAACTTCAAACCGGTAACTTTCTTATCGCCAATTATTTCGAAAACTTTAGCGCCATAAATAACTTCAATTTTAGGATTAGCTTTAATCTGATCAATCCAAACCACCTCGCCACGCAATTTATCACCGCGATAAACTTGATAAACTTTTTTAGCAATTTGTGCTAAATGCAAAGCGGCGGTATTAGCGCTATCGCTGCCGCCAATAACCGCTACCGTTTTATCGGTAAAAAACATTGCATCACAAGTGGCGCAATAAGAAACGCCGCGGCCGGTCAAAGCCTGTTCATTTGGTAAATTTAAATGGCGATGCTTAGTGCCGGTCGCCAATAACACCGCTTTAGTTTTAATGTTTCCACCGTCAGATAAAATTAAATTGTATAATTCACCGTCTTGCTTAATCGAATTAACTCTGGCAAATTTTTGCGGTACTTCAAGGGCCGTTACTTGATCCCACATTTTTTTGGTCAAATCCGATCCAGAAATTTCTAACTCGGAAGGAAAATTACAAATCTTGTGTGAGGAAGTCATGAGTCCACCCGGTAAATCACCAATCAAAACCTGATTTATTTTATAGCGGGTGCCATAAACGGCGGCCGTCAGTCCGGCCGGGCCATTACCAATAATACACAAATCGTAAAGGTTGACCTTATCCTTCACTTCATTATTATTAACTCCTTTTGTTCCCGTCATACTTTCTAAAACAGCGGTAAGCTCTGCTTCTTCGATATAACCAGAGAGGCGCTTTTCCAAGACAACCCCATCTTTAAAAAATAAAACCGTCGGCGAGCCACTTACTCCTAAAGATTCCGCTAAAGCCCGATGTTCCTGGCGGAATATTTTTACAAACTTAAGCTCCGAAAAAGACTGGGCCATTTTTTCATAGAGCGGCGCTAATTTTTCACAAGGCGGGCAGTCTTCGGAATAAAAATCTAGCACTAAAAAATTATAAGTGCTTTTTAATTTCTCAAACTCGTCAACTGATTTCAAATAAGTTATGTTCATAAATAAAATTAATTATTTTAATATACCCCCTAGGGGTATATTGATAATATCTTGTCTCTTTAAAAAAGTCAAATAACAATTAAAAAAGACCCGTGATATTGCATCGACGGGCCTTTAACTTTTCCCCGGTTAGAGATAGCCTTGAATTTCTAAGCTTTTAAAGGCCCCGGTTTTTAAAAGCACTCTTACGTAATAACCGACGATGCCTTTTTTATTGGGCTTGAATTCGCCGTAAGGTTTATTGATAAAATTAGCCGTCTCCTGGTTCTGAACGAATGACCAGTCATTGCTGGTCGCGATACAACTTTTCCGTTCTTTGGCTACATTGTAAGCCTCATAGTTTCTTTTTAAAAAATCTTTATGGCTGATTATAGCCGCCATCTCGCCTTTGCTTAAAAGTTCACTGCAAGTAAATTGCATCAAGGCGTCGGTGTTAGTAGAGGCAATCCACACGAATTTTGTGCCATCTAATTTTACTCCTTGACCCCAAGCCCACATATCTGCGTAAGCCGTGTGATTCTTTTGGTAAAAATTACGATGCACCTGCCTAACAAATTCTGGTTGAGCAGTGATAAGTCCAGAAAATAAGACAAAAACCAATAAGATTAGAATTTTTTTCATGACTATTCTTTTTTGTTTAGGAACTAATTTGACTGTAAGTTCAGCCTAATACACACCAATGTTTTAGTCAACCCACAAAAAGCAGACACTTTCGTGTCCACTTTTTTTAGTACAGTGAATATTTATAGGCTATTTTAGTTTATCAATAATTTCTAACTGGTTTTTTTCTTGGCAGTCGTTGTCTTTTTAGTAACCTTTTTAACCGCCGTTGTCTTTTTAGCTACCTTCTTTTTAGCTGTTGCCTTCTTAACGGTGGTTTTCTTAACTTTCTTTTTAGATTTTAAAGCGCCTAAATATAGATTATAAGCGCGAGAAGCGTTAGCTGCCGCTTGGCTAGTGGCCGCTTGGCTAGTGGCCGCAAAACTAAAACCGGACACAATAAAGGCTAACAGCAAGAAAGAACTAAGGACTGAATTTTTAATTTTTTTATTCATACTTTTATAATTATTTTTTAAAAAGTCATTAACTATGATAACTCTTATCGCCTTGACTGTCAAAATAACTGATTTAATTTATTTACTAAATTATTTACCAGTTTTTTATAAATTTTACTTAAGCTCAACCACGCCGACAATATTATAATCTTTCTGCAGTGAAGCCTCGGTGGCGATATTTCCGTAGATATAAATTCTTTGGCCGGTTATATAATTATTTGGATCAACCGGTTTTCCGCTAGAATCAAGTAAGGCATAATTATTGCCAGTAGCTGTTTCCTTAAGGCCAATGAGGCACTTTCCGTCAACTACCCGGCGCGGCACGCAGAGCATAATTTCATTGCCATTTATAACTCCACCGGTTAAGACTGGTTCCAAAGAGGTCGCGGTTGAATTAGATTTATTATTTTTAGGATTACTAATAAACAGATAAATTACCCCGATTAAAACTAGAATAGCAATTAACCATAAGACTGTTTTTTTCATATTGATTATATTTTATCCACCAGTGAATCTAAATACTTTTTTTTAAAATCTAAATCATTATCCAAAACGTTATCCAAATAATCTTTAATTGACTCCTCAACAATTAGGCCCGTTTTTACTTTAGTTGGACTCTGGATAAATGCCTTTATCCATTGACCGGCCTGGCTAAAGTTTTCAACGATGACATCGCTTAGTGAGCCCACAAAGGGGTGAACCCAATTCGGATTTTCAACTCCACTGTGAAAAACTATACTTCTTTTATAATGACTACCAACTGGACAGACTGAAATTACCGGAATGCCTTTTTCTTTAGCGAGCATCATTTCCGCCCCCACTCCTAAACCTCTTTTTTCTCTCAAATCAATGACTAAAAAATTACTGGAAGTTACTTGCAGACAGTCCTTGCCGAATCGATTGCTTTTTCCGTTACCAAAAATCTTACTCTCGTTGGGATCAAAAATTACCACCTCAAAATTATCAATAGCTTTAATAAGTTC
>Ga0214216_1000155_pt1 | contig 29069 bp, 27 predicted proteins | sample TroBogypolimnion_12_FD_153054 | JGI IMG/M metagenome (GOLD analysis project Ga0214216, IMG submission 153054) | Freshwater microbial communities from Trout Bog Lake, WI - 27JUN2007 hypolimnion | ecosystem: Environmental > Aquatic > Freshwater > Lake > Hypolimnion/Profundal zone | place: Trout... | reverse complement strand
CGAACCCGCGACTTCCAGCGTGACAGGCTGGCACTCTAACCGACTGAGCTACAACCCCATGTTTTGTTGCATTTCACCAGGTGGCTGGTGGGCGATGACGGGCTCGAACCGCCGACATGCTGCGTGTAAGGCAGCCGCTCTACCGACTGAGCTAATCGCCCGAATCGCCGAACACTGATCCTCCCACAGGGGTCGGGAGGGGTCAAGGCCAAAGCTCGGCATTGAGGGATCCGCATGGCTCTGGTATGGTTTCTAGACTTCCGTGCCAGGGGTTCCCGCGGACCCACGCTGGTGTCGGTGTGACCCTGGCTGAACCTGTCGGCCTAGGCCTTGGGATGTTTCTGGAGGGTGGCCTGTGGCGCTGCTGGAACTGGCAAACTTGACGCTCCGATCACCCGAAGGGGACGGTCCCATCGCGCGCATCCTGGCCCAGATGCCGGATCCCATGCGCCCGGACCTGCCGGCCCTCCTGTTCGTGATCGTGCTGCTGGTGGTGCTGTACATCTACCTCCGGGTGGTGTTCTTCGGGCCCATCACGAAGGTCATGGAGGACCGGGACCGCGACCTCGACGCCGGCGGTGATGCCAAGGCCCAGGCCGCCGCGGCCCTGGAGGCCCGGCAGAAGGACTACCAGGCCCGACTGAAGGAACTCCGCGCCCAGGCCTTCGAGGCCCGCAAGGTCCTGGCCGAGGCGGCGGGCAAGGAGAAGCACCGTCTGCTGGACGAGGCCCGCGCCAAGGCCCAGGCCGAGCAGCGGGCGGCGCTGGAATCCCTGAAAGCGCAGCAGGCCACGGCCAAGCAGACCCTGCTGGTGCAGGTGGATGCCCTGGCCGAATCCATGGCCCAGACCCTTTTGAAGCAGGCCTGAGCATGACCAAGCTGACCCGACTCTCACTGTCCCTCCTGCTGTCCTTCAGCCCCCTGGCGCTGCTGGCGCAGAGTCACGGAACCACCCAGGCCGTCGAGAAGCACGAGGTGCCTGCTGCCGGTCATGAGGCCCAGCCCGCGGGGCACGAAGGGCAGGCCCCCGAAGGCCACCCGGCAGCCGAGGCACCGGAAGGCGAAGCAGCCCACGAAGGCGCCCATGGCGCAGGCCACCACGGGCCGGCCATGAAGCTCTTCGGCAAGGAATACGGCAACGGGGGCGCCTTCCTGGTACAGCTCCTGAACTTCGCCATCTACGGTGCGGCCCTCTTCTTCCTGCTGAAGGGTGCCCTGTCCGCCATGTTCAAGTCCCGCAAGGAAGAGCTGGAAACCCTCCTCTCCCAGGCCGAGACGGACCGGGCCGAGGGCGAAGCCCAGATGAAGGCCATGGAGGCCAAGATGTCCGGGCTCGAGCTTGAGATGGCCGGCATCCTCGACAAGGCCAAGGCCGACGCCGAGGTCGAGAAACAGCACGTGCTGGAGGCCGCCAGGGCCGAGGCGACCCAGATTCTGGCCCAGGCCCAGGCCGAGATCGGCTTCCAGAAGCGCCAGGCGGAACTCGAGCTGCGCGCCCTGGTGGCGGAATTGGCCGTCGAAGGCGCCGCCAAGCGCCTGGAGGCCAAGCTGCAGGGACCTGAGGCCGGCAAGGCCGTCGACCGTGCCATTCAGCAGATTGGAGGCGCCCAGTGAGCAGCCGCCTGACCGCCCGGCGTTACGCCAAGGCCCTTCTCCAGATCGGCGAGAAGCAGGGGAACGTGCCCATGCTCCAGCAGGAGCTGAACACCGTGGCCGCCGCCGTGGCCGCCAATGCCGACCTGTCCCGCCTGGTGGCCTCGCCGCTGGTGCTCCCCGCCAAGAAGGCCGAGGTCTTCGAGACCATCCTCGCCGCCGCCAAGGTGAGTGAGCCCCTGCGCCACTTCTTTCGTGTGGTGGCCGGGGCCGGCCGCCTGAACCTGCTCCCGGACCTGCGCCGCACCTTCGACGACCTGGTGGATGAACGCGAGGGCATCGTGGAGGCCAAGGTGGCCAGCGCCCAGCCGCTCACGGAGGGCCAGGCGAAAGCGCTCACGGCCTCCCTGGCCACGCGCACGGGCAAGACCATCCGCCTCTCCTGGCACCAGGACACGACGCTGCTGGGCGGCGTCAAGGTGCAGGTGGGCTCCACGGTCCTGGATGCCTCACTCCAGGGCCAGCTCCGCCAGCTCAAGACCCAGCTGCTTTCGGCCTGATCCCCTTACATCACCTTTCGCTATTCAACCGCAGGTTTGGAGGAATTCATGGACATTCGCGCGGAAGAGATCTCCCGCATCATCCGCAGCCAGATCGAAGGCTTCGACGCCCAGTTGGACGTGGCCGAAGTGGGCACCGTCATCAGCGTGGGTGACGGCATCGCCCGGGCCTATGGGCTGGAGAAGGCCATGTCCGGTGAGCTGCTCGAGCTGCCCCATGGCGTGATGGGCCTCGCCTTCAACCTGGAAGAGGACAACGTCGGCATCATCCTGCTGGGCGACGCCGCCGCCATCAAGGAAGGCGACATCGTCAAGCGCACCGGGAAGATCATGTCCGTGCCGGTGGGTCCCGCCTTCGTGGGCCGCGTGGTGGACGCCCTGGGCGAGCCCATCGACGGCAAGGGCCCCATCCAGGCCGCCCGGACCAACCCCATCGAGCAGATCGCCCCCGGCATCGTGGACCGCAAGAGCGTGCACGAGCCCATGCAGACGGGCCTCAAGGCCATCGACAGCCTGATCCCCATCGGCCGCGGCCAGCGCGAGCTGATCATCGGCGATCGCCAGACGGGCAAGACCGCCGTGGCGGTGGACACCATCATCAACCAGCGCGAGACCGGCGTGATCTGCATCTACGTCGCCATCGGCCAGAAGCGTTCCACCATCGCCCAGGTGGTGAAGACCCTGGAAGAGTACGACGCCATGAAGCACACCATCGTGGTGGCGGCGTCGGCTTCCGAGGCCGCACCCCTGCTCTTCCTGGCGCCCATGACCGGGGCCGCCATGGGCGAGTACTTCATGTGGCACGGCAAGGACGGCCAGCCCGCCGGCAAGGACAATCCTGGCGGCCACGTCCTCTGCATCTACGACGATCTTTCCAAGCAGGCCGTCGCCTACCGCGAAATCTCCCTGCTGGTGCGGCGCCCTCCCGGACGCGAGGCCTATCCTGGCGACGTGTTCTACCTCCACAGCCGCCTCCTGGAACGGGCCTGCAAGCTCAGCGACGAGCGCGGCGCCGGTTCCATGACCGCCCTGCCCATCATCGAGACCCAGGCCGGTGACGTGTCCGCCTACATTCCGACCAACGTCATCTCCATCACCGATGGCCAGATCTTCCTCGAGAGTGACCTGTTCAACGCCGGCGTCCGTCCCGCCGTGAACGTGGGCATCTCCGTGAGCCGCGTCGGCGGTTCCGCCCAGGTGAAGGCCATGAAGTCCGTGGCCGGCACCATCAAGCTGGACCTCGCCCAGTACCGCGAACTGGCGGCCTTCGCCCAGTTCGGCTCGGACCTGGACAAGGCCACCCTGGCCCAGCTGAACCGCGGCCAGCGCCTCGTGGAGATCCTGAAGCAGGGCCAGTACAGCCCGATGCCGGTCGAGAAGCAGGTGATCAGCATCTGGGCGGCCACCAACGGCTACGTGGATGATCTGCCGGTTCCCCAGGTCCGCCGCTTCGAGGCCGAATTCATGGCCTTCCTAGACGTGAATGCTCCCGAGGTGCTGCGCGGCATTCGTGACACCAAGGTGCTTTCAGATGAGGCCAAGGCGCAGCTCAAGAATCAGGTGGCGGCCTTCAAGGAGACCTTCGTGGCCGCCCTGAACCAGACTGCGGGAGCCTAGTCCGATGGCCGGTCTCCTGACCCTTTCGGATTGGAGGAACTAGCCATGGCCGGTCTCCAAGACATCCGAAGACGCATCCGTTCAGTCAAGAACACCCAGCAGGTCACCAAGGCGATGAAGATGATCTCCGCGGTCAAGCTGCGGAAGGCCCAGGAGCGCCTGGTGGCCCTGCGCCCATACGCCAGCAAGATGGTGGAGGTGGTGGGCCGTGTCGTGGGCCGGATCAAGGGTGATGCCGAGATCCAGCCGGGTCCAGCGGCCCAGATCTTCCTCTCCCCCCGCGAAGAAAAGCGCGTCCGCCTGGTTCTCGTGGCCTCGGACAAGGGCCTCTGCGGCGGTTTCAACGCCAACGTGCTCAAGGCCGCCACGGTGTTCGTGTCCGAGTGTCCCGCCGAGATCGTCCACCTGGACGTGGTCGGCAAACGGGCGGCCGAATGGGCGAGGAAGCGCCAACTGCCCGCTGCCGGGGAGTACCTCAACGTACCCCTCACGGGCCTCCAGAAGGTGGTGACTGAGATCTCCGCCGCCGCCGCGGCCCAGTACACCGCCGGCGAGATCGACGCGCTCTACATCGTCTACAACTACTTCAACAGCCCCATGTCCCAGACACCCACGGTGCTCCGCGTATTCCCCCTGGAACTGGAACCTCAGGTGGCAGGGCGGGAAGCCTCTGAGGTCTCCCACCTGCTCGAGCCCGATCCCAATTCGGTGCTGGAGACCCTGCTGCCCCGCTTCGTGGAGACGGAACTGCTCCGCAACCTGCTGGAGAGCAGCGCCTCCGAGCACGGTGCCCGCATGGCGGCCATGGACAAGGCAAGCAACAACGCCGGTGACATGATCGCCAAGCTGACCCTGACCATGAACAAGATCCGCCAGGCCAGCATCACCAACCAGATCATCGAGATCGTCTCGGGCGCCAACGCCTGATCCCCAACACTTGTATTCCGCGCCCATTCCTTCGTCGAGGTCCCCCATGTCAAACAACCTTCAAGGCCGCGTGATCGCCATCGTCGGTCCCGCAGTGGATGTCGAGTTCGGCAGCCACCTGCCCTCGATCATGAACGCGCTGCTCACGGACATCACCAATGCCCAGGGCGTCACCGCGTCGGTCACGCTGGAGGTGCAGCAGCACCTCGGCGAGAACCGCGTCCGCTGCGTGTCCATGCAGCCCACCGAGGGCATGGTCCGCGGCCAGATCGTGACCGACACCGGCAAGCCCATCAACGTGCCCGTGGGGCCCGAGACCCTGGGACGCATCATCAACGTCGTCGGCGAGCCCGTGGACGAGCGCGGTCCGCTGAACCACAAGATGACCTTGCCCATCCACCGCGAGGCCCCCAAGTACGAGGACCTGAACACCTCCTCTGAGATGTTCGAGACGGGCATCAAGGTCATCGACCTTCTGGAACCCTACGCCAAGGGCGGCAAGACGGGCCTCTTCGGCGGCGCCGGCGTGGGCAAGACCGTGCTGATCATGGAACTGATCAACAACATTGCCAAGGGCCACGGCGGCTACTCCGTGTTCGCCGGGGTCGGCGAGCGCACCCGCGAGGGCAACGACCTCTGGCACGAGATGATGGACAGCGGCGTCATCGACAAGAAGGACCTCTCGAAGAGCAAGGTGGCCCTGATCTACGGCCAGATGACCGAACCCCCCGGAGCCCGCGCCCGCGTGGCCCTCACCGGCCTCACCGTCGCCGAGTACTTCCGCGACGTGGAAGGCAAGGACGTGCTGCTCTTCGTGGACAACATCTTCCGTTTCACCCAGGCCGGCGCCGAAGTGTCCGCCCTGCTGGGCCGCATGCCCTCGGCCGTGGGCTACCAGCCCACCCTGGCCACGGAAATGGGCGAGTTGCAGGAGCGCATCACCTCCACCAAGAAGGGCTCCATCACTTCCGTGCAGGCCGTGTACGTGCCCGCCGATGACTACACGGATCCCGCGCCCGCCACCACCTTCGCCCACCTGGACGCCACCACCAACCTGAGCCGCGAGATCGCCGCCCTGGGCATCTATCCCGCCGTGGATCCCCTGGCCTCCACCAGCCGCCTGCTGGATCCCCGGATCCTGGGCGACCTGCACTACAACACCGCCATGCGCGTCAAGGCGATCCTGCAGAAGTACAAGGAGCTGCAGGACATCATCGCCATCCTGGGCATGGATGAGCTGAGCGACGACGACAAGCTCATCGTGGCCCGCGCCCGCAAGATCCAGCGTTTCCTCAGCCAGCCTTTCTTCGTGGCCGAGCAGTTCACGGGCATGTCCGGCAAGTACGTGAAGCTGGAGGACAGCATCAAGGGCTTCAGTGAGATCTGCGACGGCAAGTGGGACCACCTGCCGGAACAGGCGTTCTACCTCGTCGGCACCATCGAGGAAGCCGCCGAGAAGGCCGAAAAGTTGGCGGCAGTGTAATTTTGCTTTTCCCATGCTCGGAATCCGCTTCGCGGATTCCGAGTCTTTAAAAGAGATTGCCATGGCTCAATCAATCAAACTGGAAGTGGTGACCCCCGAGCGGCCGGTCTTCTCGGCCGAGGTCGCCGAGGTGCAGTTCCCGACGGCTTCGCGCGGCTACTACGGCATCCTTCCGGGCCATACGCCGCTCATGACTGAAGTGGGGGATGGGCTTCTCTACTACGTCCAGGACGGCCAGAAGCACTGGCTCACGGTCTTCGGCGGCTTTGCGGAAGTCGGCCCCGACCGCGTGACCGTTCTCGCCCGGGAGAGCGAGACCATGGACATGATCGACCTGGAGCGGGCCGAGGCCTCCCGCCAGCGGGCCCTGAAGCTCCTGAAGGAGGCCCAGACCGAACACGACATGGCCTCCGCCCAGGCCAAGCTGGATGCCAGTCTCATCCGCCTCCAGGCCGCAGGGCACCCCGCAGGGCACGGCTTCTGATCGCGCGGTGCCGGCCTTGAATGACCTCCCCATCCTGGATCCCCGGCCCCTGAACGACCTCGTCCAGCTTGGGGGTTCGTCAGAACTGGTCCAGGAGTTGATCGCCTTGTTCGAGGAGGACGTCCCGGTGCGTCTGGCGATCCTGAAGACGGCCCTCGCCGCTTCGGACCTCTCCCAGACCCTGATGGAGGCCCACCAGCTGAAGGGGGCCCTGAGCAACATGGGGCTGGTGCGATTCACGGAACTGGCGTCCCAGATCGAGTCCCAGGCCCGGGAAGGGAAGCTGGACCGGGAGGCCGGGATGACCGACGAGGCCCTGTCGGCCGCCTTTGAGGAGGCCCTCCGCGCCCTGAAGACGGCCTACCCCAAGGTCTGAGCTGTCACCAGCGCAGGCGCTCATCCTGGTCGAGCAGGCTCACCCGGGAGTCCTGGAGGGCCAGCAGCTGGGGCAGCATGGTCGCCCTGTCCCCAGGCGTCAGGTGGTAGATCCGCACCGGGACATCCCGCCGCAGCTTCTTCAGCTCAGCACCGAGCCTGGCCGGCGTGAGGTGCTTGGAGGCCTCGGCCAGCCCGGCCTGCTCGTTCGGGAAGCTGGCTTCGGCGATCACGAGCCGCAGGTTGGGGGTGCCATTGGCGACCTCCCAGATGCGGTCCGTTTCGGCCGTGTCGCTGGTGAAGACGAAGGCATCCCGGCCATCCTCGACCTTGTAGCCCACGCAGGGGACGAGGTGATTCACGCGGATGGGCGTGATCCGCAGGCCGCAGACGTGATAGGCGCGCTCTGCCTCGACGTCCGTGTAGCGGATGGTGGGATCGTTGGGGCTCGGGATCACGCTGAAGTCCGGCCACAGCTCATCGTTGAAGAGGTGGCGCCGCAGGACATCGAGGGTTTCGGGCAGGGCGTGGATCTCCACCGCGCTGTGGGTGTGCCCGAAGATGTTCTTGGTGAAGAAGGGCAGGGTGCAGATGTGGTCCAGGTGCGAGTGGCTGATGAAGACATGCTGGATCTTTACCTGCTCCTCCACCGTGAGGGCCGCCGTAATCGACCCCGCGTCGATGGCCACGCAGCCGTTCACCAGGAGCCCTGTCAAGCGCTCCCCGTCGGCCTCGCCCCCGCTGCAGCCCAGGATCCGTAGTTCCATCGTCCCTCGGAAGTTCAGTCATCATAGCGGAACAAAAAAAAAGAGGCACCCGAGGGTGCCTCTTCCAGGCGCTTGGCCGGCTTCAGAACCGGATGCCGCCATAGACGCCGATCTGGACCTGGGGGGCCAGGGCGTCGGCGAAGTCCTTGGGGGTGCTGGTGGAGCTGTTCTTGGAGAGGGGCGCGGCCACTTCCAGGGCGAAGAAGGGGCTGACCACGGGAGTAGGGATGCTGAAGCCCAGGTTCACCCGCGCCCAGGCACGGCCCTGGGTGGTGTCATTGCTGCCGAGCCCCGGCAGGTTGGAACGCCAGGTGAGCTTCTCGGTGCGGTACTCGACGCCGGCGCCCACGTTGACGAGCAGTTTCCAGTTCACCATGGCCCCGGCGGCCCAGTACTGGTTGTCCAGCTCGCCGTACTTGGTGCCGTTGTAGCTCAGGTCGCCCGTGGTCTTGTTGTGCCAGGTGGCATTCAGCTGGAGGGCCGCCACCTTCAGGTCCACGACATCGAATCCGTACCGGACACCAAGGCCCGTGGGGCTCACGGCATCGAGCTTCTGGTTGGTGGCGAAGGCGCCGGCGGTCTGGGCCTGGCCGAACTGCTTGTCCACCAGGACGCCCAGCTCTCCGGCCATCACTGGCAGGGCGGCCATCACGGACACGAGCAGAATCCTCTTGCGCATGGCATTCCTCCAGTCCCAACCGACCCTGAATCATCCTGCCTGGTTGAGGTCCGGTCAACCACCTTCGGTGCGATATCTTTGTTAACCTCAGATTCATGCGGGCCCACTTGCGTTTCCTGCTCCTGGATGACTTCGACCCCGATACGGGGGAGCTCGCCCTGCGGGTGGCCTTCCAGCCTGGGGGAGAGGCCGGACTGGAGCTGATCCGGCTCCGGCTGCACCTGGGCCGGCCCGGGAATCCCCTGGAACCCCTCATCCGTGAACTCCGCACCCACGTGCAGATGCCCCTGCCGCTCCTTTGGGAGCATGGGCTCAAGACCATCGTGCACGCCATCGAGGAGGAACTCGGTCAGCCGGACGGCCGCAATGCCCTGCGCTACCTCTGGGTCCGCACCCAGCTGCTGCACCCCGCCGAGCCCGGCCGGTCCACCCCCAACCACCCCGTTTCCGGGCAGGTGGAGATCCTCCGGGACTGGGCCCACCGGCTGGATCAGGAGGGGCAGTCCCTGCGGGCGGCAGAGATCCTGGAACGGCTGCTGCTTCTGGCTCCCAAGGATGTGACCAGCCTTGCCTATCTGGCGGGATTCTTCCGGTCCCAGGGTATGGCGGAGGAGATGGCCGCCGTGGCCGAACGCTGGAGCAAGGCCGAACCGGAGCGGGTGGAGGCGAAACTGCATCGCGGGGAGGCCCTGCTGCGGTTGGGCCGGGCCCAGGAGGCCCGAAGCCTGTTCGAGCTCGTGTTGAAAGTCCATCCCGTCCATCTCCTGGCCCACCTGGGCATGGCCCAGGCCCTGGGGCAGCTGGGGGGCAACCCCTTCCCCCACCTGGATGCGGCCCAGGAGCTGGATCCCGCCGCCACCGCCTCGGTCCTGCGGGAGACCTTCGACTACCGGCTGCTGACGGTCCCTGCCGGGGATCGGAACCACACTCAGGGAGAGTTGCCCCCCCTCCTCGGTGTCTCCGGGGCCGAGGTCCAGGACTACCTCCAGTTCCTGGGCCTGCCGCTTTCGGGGCCCGAGGGGACGGTGCGGGAAGCCGAACTGGCCCGGTGGGTGGGCGTGATGAACCGTTACGCCCTGCTCCCCGGGGGCCTGAACTGGTCGGCCCCCACACCGAGGCGGCTCCCGGCACTGGGATGAAGGGAGCTTCTGCTGCGATGATGGACAATCCCAGGGGCGTTCCATGTCCATTCTTCTCCTTACGGATCTGCCATTTCCCATCTTCCGCCGGGGCAAGGTGCGGGACGTGTATGACCTGGGGAACAGGCTGCTCATCGTGGCCACGGACCGCATCAGCGCCTTCGATTGCGTCATGCCAGAGGGCATCCCGGACAAGGGCCGGATCCTCACCGCCGTGGCCGCCTACTGGTTTGCCGCCACCCAGGATCTGGTGCCAAACCATTTCCGTGGGGACCCCGAGTGGCCCGCAGAACTGGGGCCCTTCCACGAGGCCCTGGCGGGCCGCGCGGTGGTCGTCGAGAAGACCAGCCCCCTCCCCGTGGAGTGCGTGGTGCGCGGCTACCTGGCGGGCAGCGGGTGGAAGGAATACCAGGCGGGGGGTGCCGTCTGCGGCGTTCCGCTCCCGCCGGGGCTGCGGCTCGCGGACCGTCTGCCTGAGCCCATCTTCACCCCGGCCACCAAGGCCGAAGAGGGCCATGACGAGAACATCCCCTTCGAGCGCATGGCCGAGATCGTGGGCGGGGAACAGGCCACCCGGTTGCGGGATCTCAGCCTGGCCCTCTACCGCCGAGGCTCCGAACTGGCCGCAGGCCGCGGCATCCTCCTGGCAGACACCAAATTCGAGTTCGGCCTCAGCTCCGCCGGAGAACTGATACTCATCGACGAGGCCCTCACGCCGGACAGCAGCCGGTACTGGCTGGCGGACAGCTGGGCGCCGGGGAGGAACCCGCCCAGCCTCGACAAGCAGTTCCTCCGGGATTACCTGGAGACCCTGGACGGCTGGGACAAACAGCCCCCGGCCCCGCACCTGCCCGCCGAGGTCGTCGCAGGCGTCCGGGCCAGGTACCTGGATCTGGCAGCGCGGTTCGGCGTGACGATCTGAAGAGGCCGCCGGAGGCCGTTCCGGGGTGATCCGGATTCTCGCCTGGCCGGGGACTCACCCCCCGGGGTCCCCCGGCGCCTGCTTCCCGACCCGGCGTTCGTCCGGGCGCGGCAGCCTGTCCAGGTCCCCGGGATCGCCCGCGGCCCCCAGTCGCAGCTTCGCTGGGTCCAGCCAGTCCCGCAGACCCGAGTTCAACCCGTCCAGGGACAGAGCCCCCAAGCGGTCCTCGCGGACGCCGCGCCCCTGGCTCTCGGCCAGGGCCCTGTCCATCTGGGCTTCGGGTTGGAGGGACTCCAGACTGCGGCGGCCGAACCAGGCGAGCCGGGCCTGATCCAGGTCCCGCCGGTTGAATCCCCGCCGCCGGAGGCCCTCGAGCCGTTCCACAAGCTGCGACCAGGTGGCGGCGCCGGTGGAGCCTTCGAGGCTGTCCAGGGTCGCCACCAGGCCGCCCTCCCCGAGGGTCACCCGGACGGGGTCGAGGCTCGCCTCCCCGGGAACCAGGAGGCTCAGCAGGGCGCCGACCTCGGGCGCCAGGTCCCCCGGCTGGGGGGCAAGGGCCTGGACCCGCAGCCCCGCGCCCGGATCGGGGATCCTGGGCACCTCGTCCGGGACGGCCGGGACCGCCGCTGCCGCCGAAGGAGGAGGAGCCTCTTGGGGGCCCGGCTCCTGGGCCATCCAGGTTCCCAGGCTCAGGAGCACCAGCCGCTTGGCCTGTTCCAGTCCCAGGTCACCGTGAAGAACCAGGACGGCGCGATCTGGCCGGAACACCCTGGCGCGGAAGGCGAGCAGGTCCTGCAGCGTGATGGCTCCCAGGCTGCTGCGGGTGGCCCTGGCACCGGGCTCCAGTGCCTGCCGCAGCCGCTCCCGGGGGGAGCCTTCGGGATGTTCCAACAGTTGGAGATAGGCCAACCGTTGGAGCTCCAGGAGCGCCGGGTCCAGCAGGCTGCGCAGCAGCCGATCCGCCAACAACCCCATGGCCTGGTCCTGGTCGCGGCTGCGGGCCGCCAGCTGCCAGCTGAACCCATCGGTCCCCAGGGACTGGGTCAGCCGGATGCCCGAGTCCTCCAGAAGCCGGTCAAGGTCGCCAGGTTTCAGATCGGCCGTCTCCGCATGGACCATCATGCGGTGGAACAGCGGGGCGAGCCCTGGGCGGCCCGGAGGCGTATCGCCGGGTCTGAGGCTCAGGAAGAGGCGGGCCCGCACCAGGGGGTGCTCATGATCTTCCAGGAGCAGCACCCGCAGCCCATTCTGGAGCCTCCACTCCTGGGTCCTCGGCTGGGCCTGGAGGCAGAGGGCCGAGGCCAGGCAGGCTAGGGCCAGGGCTCTCACCGCTTCTCCGGGACGAGTTGGGCCTTCAGCAGGTTCAGGGTGTGCAGGCGCTCCTCGGCGCTCAGCATGCGCAGCTGGCGGATCCCCTCGGACACGAGGTGCTCGCGCTGGGCCGGATCGGCGATGTGAGCGGTCGCCAGGGCCTTCAGGACCCGGGCCAGCTCCGCTTCGACGGGATCCTGGTTCGTGCCCGGCGTGGGCTCAAGCAGCACCGACGTGCGGTGGCTCGGCTGCAGCCAGGTCCGGGCCGCCGCCTGGACGGCCTCCGGGGTCAGCGCGCGCAGCCGGTCCAGGTCCAGTTCCCAGAGCCGCCAGTCGCCGCCCTGGACCCAGGCCATGGCGAGGGACCGGGCCAGGGCCGCGGGATCGTCCTCCACCAGGAGGTGATCGGTTTCAAGCAGGGCAAGGGCCCGGAGCCAGGCCTCCTGGGGGATGGGATCCTGCTGCAGGCGAAGGATCTCGCTTTGCAGTGCCCCTTCGACTTCGGCGAGGCTGTGGCCCGGGCTGGGCCTCAGGTTCGCCACCAGCAGGCCGGGAAATCGGCCTCCCGGTACGTCCAGGCTCAATTCCGCCTCCTGGACCAGGGCCTTCTGGCGCACCAGGTCGGTCTGGAAACGGCAGCTCTGGCCCCCGGCCAGCACCTGGGCCGCCAGGCGCAGGGCCAGGTGGTCCGGGTGCTGGCGGGGCGGCATTCGCCAGCCCGTCAGGAGCCGCGGCGCCGTCCCCAGCGCGGCCTGCACCCTCCGGTCCCCGAGACCGGCGGTGATCTCGGGCAGGATTGCGGCCTCCTCGTCGGGAGGGAGGGGCAGGGAGCCCAGCTGCCGTTCCAGGAGGGGCAGGACCCTGTCCATGCTGAAACTGCCGATGAGGATGACCGTCAGCCGATTCGGACTCAGGACCCGGTGGGCATAGGTCCTGAGGTCTGACCGGCGCAGGGCCTCCAGCGAAGGCAGGTCATCCAGGAGGTCCCGACCGTAGGGATGCCCGGGAAGGGCGGCGCCGCAGAGCAGGGACAGACCCTGGGGACCCTGGGAACGGAGCTCGGCGACCAGGGCAGTCCGGGCCTGGGAAAAACGGCTGAGCTGGAGGGTCCGGAGCCGCTGGGCCTCGGTGGCGCACCAGAACTCGAAGGATTCCAGGGGGAGCTCCGTCTGGGCGAGGAGGGCGTCGGTGGTGGCTTCCGCACGCTGGCGGCCGCCCCGGGCCAGGTAGAGATCCGCCAGGGGCGAGGCGGAGAACTGCGCCTTCAGCCGCGATTGAAGGGCCGCGAGACCGGCCTCGAGGGAGGGCACCTGCGTGGGTACTTCGCCCTCCCGCTTCAGATGGACACGCTCGAGACGGAGGGCCTCCAGGAGCCCCTCTTCCTGCTTGAGCAGGGCCTCCAGGTCCGGGGACCCCTTCGCCGGCTCCAGGTCCTCGGGCCAGGTGGCGCCGAACAGGGCGCGGGCCAGCAGGTCCGTGGCCCCTGTGGCCGAGGCGGGCTCCTCGGCCCGCCCCCCCTGGAAGACCAGTGTCGCGTTGAAGGCGGCCAGGCCCCGCCGCTCCACCAGCAACAGCCGCGCGCCGTTGGCGAGCCGCCGCTCCTGCACCTCGGTCGGACGCGGGGCCTGGCCGCAGAGCGTGAGGGCGGTAGCGAGGATGAGAACCAGCGGACGCATGGGCCCCAGAGTACTACTTCAGGACCCTACTTCACGCGGATGCTGCCGTTGGTGGTCTCGAGGCGGATCGACTGGGTGCGACCCGGCACCTTCAAGTGGGCGCTGTGCTTGCTCAGCTCGAGCAGCTGGCTGCCGGCGACCTTGATGTCCATGGAGCCATTGCTGTTCTCGGCCACGAGGTCGCCCGTGGCCCGGCCCAGTTCGACCTCGATGCTGCCATTGGTGGACTCGAGGTGGATGCCCTCGCCCCAGCCGTCGAGGTTGCGGGCGCGGATCGTGCCGTTGGTGGTCTCCAGGCGGATCCCGCCCTCGATGTCCTCGAGCACGATGCGGCCATTGGTGGTATTGCCCTTGATGCGGGCCGCCAGGCCGCGGGCCTCGATGGAGCCGTTGGTGGTTTCGACCTGCACCTCCCCCCGGACATGGGTGACGAGGATGGAGCCGTTGGTGGTCTCACAGCGGGCGTACCCGTCCAGGTTCTCGACCGAGACCGTGCCGTTGGTGGTGCGGAAGTACCCGAGGAGTTTCTGGGGAACCTGCAGGGTCATTTCGCAGCGGGGGCTGATGTAGATGCCAAAGCTCCAGGAGGGCTGCTGGAAAACCGCCTCGATGTCGAGATCCGGGCCCTTCCGCTGGAACACCACCTCCACCCGGCGTTTTTCGCTGTCGCGGATCTGGGCCGTGAGGGCGACTTCAGCCCGGTCCCAGCCGGTCACATGGATGCCGCCGTTGCGGTTCTTCACCCAGAGTTTCGAGCCCTGGACCAGCGGCTCGGTCCGCTGCTCCGTGCGGGCGCCCGTGGGCAGGTCCACGCCGATCATGGGTCCGGGCGGCGGCGGGGGCGGCGGAGGGGGTGGCGCCTGGGCCAGCAGGAAGGTCCCGGCCAGGAACAGGGGTATCCAGCGGCTGGAAACGGTCATGGGGAACTCCCGCGGGAGAAAGAACCAGGGCAGACCTGGCATGGGGGTTCACGGCCAGGGTCGCTTGGCGTTTAGTCACGATACCCTGGAAGGCACCGGGAGTTCCCATCATGCCTGCCTACATCCTCTCTGCCACCCGCACCGCCGTCGGCACCTTCGGGGGTGCCCTCAAGCCCATGAGCGCGGTCCAGCTGGGCGCCCTGGCCATCGCCGAGGCCCTGGCCCGGGCGGGTGTCGAGGCCTCGGCCGTGGGCGACGTGGTCCTGGGCAACGTGCTCCAGGCCGGCAGCGGGCAGAACGTGGCCCGGCTGGCGGCGCTCAGGGCCGGGCTGCCCCACGCCACCCCGGCCCACACGCCCAACCAGGTCTGCGGCTCAGGCCTCAAGGCCGTGGCCCTGGGGGCCCAGTCCATCCAGATGGGGGATGCGGAGATCGTGGTGGCCGGCGGCACCGAGAGCATGTCCAACGCCCCCTACCTTCTCCCCGCCGCCCGCTGGGGCGCCCGCATGGGGAACGCCCAGCTCATCGACAGCATGATCCAGGACGGCCTCTGGTGTGGCCACGGCGACACCCACATGGGCATCACGGCGGAGAATGTCGCGGCCAAGCATGGTCTCAGCCGCGAGGCCCAGGACGCCTTCGCCCTTCAGAGCCAGCTCCGGGCCGCCGCCGCCCAGGCCGCGGGCGCCTTCGACCGCGAGGTCTTCACCGTGACCCTGGCAGGCAAGAAGGGCGACGTGGCCTTCCAGCGCGACGAGTACATCAAGACGGACGCCACCGCCGAGGGCCTGGCCAAGCTCAAGCCTGCCTTCCGGAAAGACGGCACCGTGACCGCCGGCAACGCCAGCGGCATCAACGACGGCGCCGCAGCCCTGGTGCTCGCCTCCGAGGGCGCCGCGAGGGCCCACCGGCCCATCGCCCGCATCCTCGGCTTCGGCCAGGCGGGCGTGGACCCCGCCACCATGGGCCTGGGCCCAGTGCCTGCCATCCAGAAGCTGCTGGCGAAGACCGGCGTGAGGCTGCAGGACATCGACCTCTTCGAGCTAAATGAAGCCTTCGCCGCCCAGAGTCTGGGCGTGCTGGCGGAGCTGCCGGGGATCGACCCATCGAAGGTCAACCTGCGCGGGGGCGCCATTGCCATCGGCCACCCCATCGGGGCCAGCGGTACCCGCATCCTGGTCACCCTCCTGCACCTGCTCCAGGACCAGGACAAGAAGCTCGGCCTGGCAGCCCTCTGTGTGGGCGGCGGACAGGGCGTGGCCATGTTAGTGGAAAGACTGTAGTCCACAGATTCCACAGATTCACACCGGGAACTGCTTCCAATAATCTGTGAAAATCTGTGCAATCTGCGGATCAAAGGAATTTCGTGATCACCCTCACCCACGTCGGCAAGCAGTACGACCGCATCCACACGGCCCTGGCGGACGTGAGCTTCGGCATCGACGCCGGGGAGTTCGTCTTCCTGACGGGACCCAGCGGGGCGGGCAAGTCCACGCTGCTGAAACTGCTCTTCCGGGAACAGATCCCCAGCAGCGGCGAGATCCAGATGGCCGGGCACCGGCTCGCCTCCATGCCCGAGACGGAGATCCCCCTGCTGCGCCGCAAGCTGGGGGTGGTGTTCCAGGACTTCAAGCTGATCCGCAGCCGCACCATCTTCGAGAACGTGGCCTTCGTGCTGAAGGTCCTGGGCGTGAGCGCCGCCGAGCAGAAGCAGCGCACCTTCCGGGCCCTGAAGATGGTGGGCCTCCAGCACAAGCTGAGCAGCTACCCCCTGCAGCTGTCCGGCGGGGAGCAGCAGCGCGTGGCCATCGCCCGGGCCCTGGTGAACGACCCTCTGGTGCTGCTGGCTGACGAGCCCACGGGCAATCTGGATCCGGACCTGGCCCAGGAGATCATGACCCTCTTCGAGCGCATCAACGGCCAGGGCACCACCGTGATCGTGGCCACCCACGACCGCAGCCTCATCCAGCGCATGAAGAAGCGCGTCATCGGCCTGGACCACGGCCGCATCGCCTTCGACCAGCCGGCGCCCACCAGCCTCGTGACAGTCTGAGGGGCCGCAGGCGGTAGGCTGAAGACTGCAGACTGGATTCCCATGGCCCAACCTCTCACCGATGCCCGGTTCGTCACCTCCGCCGCCGACGCGAGAAAGCTCGGCGTCTGCCACGCGGAAGTGGCCTTCGTGGGCCGCAGCAACGTGGGGAAGTCCTCGCTGCTGAACGCGCTGGCCAACCAGAAGCAGCTGGCGCGGGTCTCCAAGACGCCGGGCCGGACCCGCCTCATCAACGTGTTCCTCACGGGGCCTGACCGCTGGATCGTGGACCTGCCCGGCTACGGCTTCGCCACGGGCCCCGCGGCGGAGCGGGCCACCTGGCAGGCCATGGTGGAGGGCTACCTGCGGGGCCGCGCCACCCTGCGGATGGTCTTCGTGCTGGTGGACGCCGAGGTGGGTCCCACGAAACTGGACCACGCCATGATCGACTGGCTGCGGGCCGAGGGCCTGCCTCACCGCATCGTGGCCACCAAGATCGACCAGGTGAAGCCCAGCCGGGCCCTCAAGCAGCGCAAGGACGTGGCCGCGGACCTGGGCCTACAGTCCGGCGACATCGCCTGGGTGAGCGCCGCGAAGGGCACCGGCATCCCGGAGCTGCGGCGGGAAGTGGCGGATCTGCTGGCGCTCTAGAGCGCCTGCACTTTCCCGTTCCGCCACACCATGAACCGCCCCTCGTGGGCCCAGGGCAGGGCGATGCCGTTGGCCTCCACCTCGTGGGTGTGGAAGTGGCCCGTGAGGAAGGTGCTGCCCCGGTGCGACTCCGCGGCTGCCCGGAAGGCCGTCCGGGGGAAGCTGAGCTTGTAGCTGGCGTTGGTGGTGCGCAGCTTCCGTTCCATCCAGGCCGACACCTTTCGCGCGGCGCCGCTGGGCATGAGCCGGAATACCAGCCAGAGCGGCCCGGACCGCGAGACGAGGTTCCACAGGCGGTACTGGCGGTCCCGGGGATTGATCAAGTCGCCGTGTTCCCAGCACAGGGCCTCGCCTTCGAGCCCGCCGCCGAGGCCTTCGCCCAGGAGGTCGAAGTGTCCGGCATGGCGGTCCAGGAAGTATTCGCGGTTGCCCATCCAGAGCCCCACCCAGCGGCCGGCCGCGCGGCGCCGGTCCACCCAGTCCAGGAAGGCCCGCTGGGGCTCCGTCTCCAGGCCCGGCAGGCCCACCCACACGTCGAACACGTCGCCCAGGAAGAGCCAGTCGGCCCGGGGGAAGCTGGTCGTGGCTGCCTCGAGACCGGTCAGCTCCGCGCACCAGTGCGGATCTGCCACCAGGATCAGGTCCTTGGCCGTGTCGAAGCGCCGGGCAGCGCCCCGGCTCCAGGAGAGGGCCCCCAGGCGCCGGGTGAAGAGCAGGTGGGCGCTGCCGGCCAGGAGGCCCAGGCCCCCGCCCACCGAATCCGCCACCCAGTCGCCGAACTCGCAGGACCGCCCCGGGACGAAGAGCTGGTGCCACTCGTCCGTGGCCCCGAAGCAGGACACCACCACGAAGACCAGCAGGTGCCGCCGGTACATCGGTAGGTCCGGCCGGTCGAGCCGCAGGGCCAGGTCCAGCACCAGGGCCAGGGCCCCGAACACCGAGGCATGGGCCACCTTGTCCAGGGGCGGCAGCAGCTGGAGGCCCAAGGGGTACTGGGACTGGGCGCTGAGCCAGACGATGGCTGCGGCCACGGCCAAGGGGAGGGTCCAGATCCAATGCCTGTGCATGTCCCATCCAAGCACAGGCCGGGTGTGGATGTCTGCCCTATTTCAGGGCAGCCACCCCCGCCGTGGCGCACTGGTTGTCGTGCTCACTGCTGTCTCCGGAGACGCCGATGGCTCCGATGATCTTGCCGTCCAGGAGGAGGGGCTGGCCGCCCTCAACGGGCATCGCGCCCTGGAGCCGGAGGATGCGGAGCCCGGGGCCGCCGGCCGCCAGCCCGTCCTGCAGGGCCTTGGTGGGGCGCTTGTAGAGCACCGCGGACCGGGCCTTGTCGATGGCCACGCTGGCACTGGCGATCTGGGTGTTGTCCATTTTCTCGTAGTAGACGAGGTTGCCGCTGGTGTCCACGATGGCGATCGCCATGGTCCAGTGGTTTTTCTCCGCCTCGGCCCGGGCCGCGGCGAGGGGTTTCCGGGCTACCTCCAGGCCGATGGGGGCCCCGTAGGGATTGGGCATCTGGGCCCACAGGCTCGCGCCGCCGAGGGCGAGCAGGGCTGCGAACAGGGTGATTCGGTGGGAACCTGATGACATAGGCTGGCCTCCGGTGGAGTGGTAGCCCACGGTGGTTCGCCCTTCCACCCTTGTCAAGCATCTTCCAAAGGGCCCCGGCCCTGAAACGGCGCTGTGGACCTCCGGGGGAGGGAAAGGACCGCCCCACCGTGCTAGCGTGGCTGGGTCAGGTGCCGACATGATCCGAACCCTCCTCGTGATGGTGGTCCTCCTCACCGCCCTCCCGGCGCGGAGCCAGGCCTCCCTGGCCCCGCCGCCGGCCCCCCGGCCCAGCCTTGAGGAGGTGCGCAGGGGCATGGGCATCCCGTCCACGGACGAGGTCCGCGGCCAGCAGGACGCCATCGGGTTCGCCTCCCGGGCCGACCAGATGGCCAGGGTCTGGGAGTGGTCGGCCCGGCCGCCCCTGCCCGAGGCCCTCGGGCCCAGGCCGGTCCCGGGCGTGCTGGGCGCCATCTGTCCCCATGACGACTACCTCTATGCGGGGCGGGTCTACCGCCAGGTGTTGCCCCTGGTCACGGCCAGGACCGTCGTGCTGGTGGGGGTCTTCCACAAGTACCGCCGCTTCGGGGCCAGGGATGCCCTGGTCTTCGACCCCTACCGCGCCTGGCGCTCGCCCGACGGCGAGATCCGGGTCTCCGGGCTGCGGGAGGACCTGCTGGCGCAGCTGCCGCCAGCGGACGTCATCCGGGATGCCGCCATGCAGGACAGCGAACATTCCGTGGAGGCCATCGCCTACTGGCTGAAGCACCAGGACCCCCGGGTGGAAATCGTGTCCATCCTCGTGCCTTCGGCCTCCTTCCCCCGTTTCCAGGAACTGGCCGCCCATCTGGGGAGGGCCCTGGCCACCTCCATGCGGAAGCGCGGGTGGACCCTCGGCAGGGACGTGGCCATCGTGGTCTCCTCGGACGGCATTCACTACGGGACCGACTTCGCCTACGCCCCCTACGGGGAGGGTGGGGTGGACGCCTATCAGAAGGCCCTGGCCCGGGACCGGGACCTGCTGAGGGGACCCCTGGCCGGGCCCCTCTCCCCGGAAAAGGCCGAGGCCTTCTATTCCGCCGTGGTGGACCCCCTGCACCCCGACACCTACCGCATGCCCTGGTGCGGACGGTTCTCGGTCCCTTTCGGACTGCTGCTGCTGGGCGAGACCGCGCGGGCCTTCGGGCTGCCGCCCCCGGTGGGCTCCCCCGTCGCCTTCGGCACGTCCATCGGCTTTCCCGAACTGCCCGTGAGACCCCTAGGCATGGGCGCCACGGCCCCCGCGAACCTCTACCACTTCGTGAGTTATCCGGGCGTGGTGTTCTCGGCCGAGCAGTGACCCGACCGGAGCCGGTGGGGGTGGCCTTCGCGAGGCCGGGTCATCGCTGCTGCGCCAGGGGCCCGAGGCACTGCTGAAGTTTCACGGAACTGAAGGGCTTGGGCAGCAGGATGACGTGGGCGTGGGCCTCCGCCAGGTTCAGGGCGGTCTGGTCCGCCCGGCCCGTGGACAGCAGCACGGGCACCTCCGGCAGCAGGGCCCGCAGGCGGGGAAGGGTGCCCGCCCCGCCCAGGCCTGGCATGTTCATGTCGAGGATCACCACATCCGGCTCGAAACCGGCCTCGATGGCCTCCAGGGCCGCCTCACCGCTCGGGGTCGAGACGACCGCGTGCCCCAGGGACTGCAGCACGCTTTCCATGGCGTTCTGGATCAAGTCATCATCGTCCACCAGGAGCACGTTCAGCGCCCTGCCAGGGGTCTCGGGTCCGGGGCCTTCCCCCCCTTCCGCGACCGGGTTCACCGGTTCGCAGGCGGGAAACAGCAGCCTCACGACCGTCCCCAGGCCGGGCTCGCTCAGGATCTCCAGGCTCCCCTGGTGGGCCTTCACGGTGGTGTGGACCATGGAGAGCCCCAGCCCCGTGCCCTTGCCCGTCTCCTTCGTTGTGAAGAAGGGTTCCAGGGCCCTTTCCCTGACCTCCCTCGGCATCCCGGTGCCCGTGTCCCCGACCCTGACCTCGACCGTGTCAGCGTCGAGGTTGCGGGTCCGGAGGCTGAGGGTCCCCCCACCGGGCATGGCATCCACGGCATTCACGCACAGGTTCATGAAGGCGTGGGTCAGGGCACTGGCATCCCCGCGGATGGGTCTCAGATCGGGTTCCAGATCCATCTCCAGGCGCACCCTGGAGAGGGTGGTGTGTTCCAGGAGGCGGACCTGCTCCTGGAGGAGGCTGTTCAGGTTCAGGTCCCGGGCCTCGACCCGGCTCTGGCGGGCAAAACTGAGCAGGCTCCGGACCATCTCCCCGCCCCGGGTGGCTGCCCGGGAGATGGTGTCGAAGGCGCGGTAGGCGGGACTTCCCGGGGCATGGACTTCGAGGTTGGCCGAAGCCAGACCCAGGATGGCCCCCAGCACGTTGTTCATGTCGTGAGCGACCCCTCCGGCGAGGCTGCCCAGGCTTTCCAGTTTCTGGGACTGCAGGAGCTCGGCTTCCAGTTTCCTCCGCAGACCCTCAGCCTGATGGAGCTCGGTGATGTCCGCGATCATGGCCAGCAGCAGGCGCTCTTCGCCGAAGGTGACGACCTCCCCGGAAATGAGGCAGATCACGGGGTGCCCGTCCTTGGCATAGAGCGTGGCTTCGAAGTTCCTGACACTCCCCTGGGCCTCGAGCACCTTGACGAAGCGGCGGCGGTCCTCGGCCAGCATCACCCCGAGCTCCCCCGAGGTCTGGCCGATGATTTCATCGCGGCTGAAGCCCAGCTCATGGCAGTACCGCTCGTTCACATCGAGCAGCCGGCCGTCGGCAAGGCGGCTGAGGCTCACCAGCAGCGGTGCGTGCTGGAAGACCTTGTTGAATTTCTCCTCGCTGCTCCGGACCCGTTCGTTCTCCTCCTTCCGCTGCGTGATGTCCCGGACCGACACGACCAGCTGCTCCTGGCCATCGACCATCGCCTTGCGCATGATCACTTCGACCCAGAAGAGTTGGCCGGATTTCGTCCGCGCATGCCACTCGAAGGACTGGGGGACGCCCTGGGCCGCCGCATGGATCCAGCGGAGGGCGGTCTCCTGGGTGTAGGGATGGATCCCGCTGCTGAGATCGGCCACTTCCAGGGCCAGAAGCTCTGCCTTTGTGTAGCCGTACAGGTCCTCGGCCCGCTGGTTCACGTCCAGGATGGCGCCCGTCTCCAGGTCGTGGAAGAAGATGGCATCGTTCGTGGTCTCGAAGACCGCCTGGAACCTCGCATTGCTGGCCCGGGCGGCCTCCTCGCTCTTCCGAAGGGCCTTGGTCCGCTGGTAGACCTGCCTCCTCAGGGACCAGGACCAGGCCAGGGCCAGGGCCACCAGCCCCAGGGCGGTCAGGCCGCTCCAGGCCAGGAGTCGCGCCAGGCGGGGGGAGATCCCGCCCTCGGGCTCCAGGGAGCCCAGCCACTTGTCGTAGATCGCCCGGTACTTCCCGGACCGGTTGAGGATGGCCATCCCCGAATCCAGCTTGGCCCTCAGGTCGCCTCGGCCCTTGGCCACGGCGAAGCAGAGTTCCTCTGACATGACAGATCCGGGCAGTGGCTGGATGTTGGTGAGCTTGAGGTCGTGGATCATCTCCAGCCCCTCGAGCCTGGGCAGGAGGGCCGCGTCAAACCCTCTCCCGGAGGAGAGCACGCGCAGGGCCTCCGGCTCCGAGGCCACCGGGTCTAGGTCGGCTCCGAAGCCCTGGGAGATCAGCAGCTCGTGCATCCGGCTGTTGCGCTCCACCAGAATCCGCTTGCCCCGCAGATCCTTCAGGGAGGCCACACCCTGGGTGCCCTTCCGGATGAAGATGCAGTAGTGCACCAGCAGGTGGGGAGCCGAAAAATCCACCCGGGTGGCCCGCTGTTCCGAGTAGAGCATCCCGGGCACCACATCGAGGCGCCCGGCCTCGACTCCGGCCTTGATGCGGTCCCAGGTGTCGGCCTGGAAGGCCAGGGGAAGTTCCACCTCCGCCGCGGCGGCCCGGATGAGGTCGATGTCGTAGCCGGCGGGCTGGCCTTTTGAATCCAGGAATTCGAAGGGAGGGAAGTCCCGGCTGAAGCCCACCAGGACGGGCTTCTGCTTGGGTGGTTCCTGGCCCGCGGCGCGCACCGGGGGCCCGAGGCAGGATCCCAGGAGAAGCGCAAAGGCCAGGGCCCTTGGCGTTCTCATGGGACCCCCGTCCGGTTGTCTCCCGGGTCCGCCTGTAACCTCCGGGGGGCCACTTTAATCGCCTCGGCGGGCCGGATGGTCAGGAGGACCATGAACCCATTCCCGGGTCCTGCCTGGCCGGCCCGACGGCGGCTGGGCCGATGGGAAGCGACTGGATGTGCTGCTTGAGCTCCTCCAGGCTGAAGGGCTTGGCCAGGAGCGTGACATGGTCGTGCGCGTTCACCAGGTCCAGGGCGGACTGGTCCGCGCGGCCCGTGGCCACCAGGACCGGAAGGGTGGGGCAGAGGGCCCGGAGGCGCGGCAGGGTACCGGCTCCTCCCAGCCCCGGCATGTTCAGGTCCAGGATCACCAGGTCGGGCCGGGCCCCCGATTGGAGTTTTGCCAGGGCCTCCTCGCCACTGCGCACCGGAATCACCAGGTGGCCCACGGCCTCCAGCAGGGTCTCCGTGGTGGTCCGCACGAGTTCGTCGTCGTCCACCAGGAGCACGCAAAGACCCTTCCTGATCGGCCCCGACGGGTCCTGTCTGTCCCGGCCGGGACGGGCGAGGCCAGACCTGGAGACGGGGAACCGCATCCTGGCGGTGGTCCCCAGGCCGGGCCTGCTCTCCAGGTCCATCTGGCCCCGGTGGGCCTTCACGGTGCTGTAGACCATGGATAGGCCCAGCCCCGTCCCTTTTCCGGGCTCCTTGGTGGTGAAAAAGGGAATGACCGCCTTTTCCAGGATGTCTTCGGTCATGCCGGATCCCGAGTCCTCGACTTCGAGCTCGACCCAATCCAGTCCCACATTTCGGGTCTGGACCTTGAGGGTCCCGGAGTCAGCCATGGCATCCACGGCATTGATGCAGAGGTTCATGAAGGCATTGCCCAGGGCGCTGGCATCGCCGCGCACGGGGCGGAGCTCGCCTTCGAGGTCCAGCACCAGGCGAACCCTGGTGAGGGCCGATTGCTCCAGGAACTGGATGGTTTCATGGACGATCTCATTGAGGTTCAGTTCCCGTTCCTCGGCAGGGCTGCTTCGGGCGAGGCTCAGAAGGCTCTTCACCATCTTTCCCCCCCGCTCGGCAGCCTTGATGATGGTGCCCAGGGCCCGGTGCGAGGCACTGTCCGCCGGGTGGTGGTCGATGCTGGCGCTGGCCAGTCCGAGAATGGCGGCGAGCACATTGTTCATGTCGTGGGCCACCCCTCCGGCCAGGCTGCCGAGGTCTTCAAGATGCTGGACCTGCTGGAGCTTCGCCTGGAGGTTCGCGTTCTCCTCCTCCTTCTCCCGGCGCTCGGTGATGTCGGTGATCACCCCCACCAGCGCGTTCAGGCTGCCGTCCGCGTTGTAGAGCCGTTTCCCCGAGAAGTGCCCCCAGAAGTCCGTGCCGTCCTCTCGGATGTACCGCCGTTCCGAGGTGATGGTGTTCTCCCCGCCGTAGAGGGCCAGGTGGAGCCGTTCCCTGCCGGCCTGTTTTTCGGAGGCGTGGACGTGGCCGGTGTACTCGCTGCCGACCACCTTCGGCAGCGTGGTCCCGAACATCTCGGCCATCCGGTGGTTGGCATAGCGGATGGTGCCATCGGGGGACACCAGGATGATGCCCGCCTCCGAGGCGTCGAAGATGGTCCTCAGCTGCTCCTCGCTCTCCCGCAGCGCCATCTCGGCCAGCCCGCGCTCCTTCAGCTGATTCAGGTTCGATCTGCCGGCCAGGAGGATCGCCAGCAGGCCCAGCACCCAAATGAGGCCGACCCCGAGGGTCGTGGTCACGTTGTGAAGGCCGCTGCTGAGGAAGGAATCCTCGTTCAAGGGGACTGCGAAGCTGATCCCGCCCCGGATGTCCCCGACCTTGAAGCCCTGGTCCGCGTGGCAGCGCAGACAGCTCTCCAGGGTCACCAGTGCCCCCATGAAGCGGAGCCGGGGATGCCCGTCCACGGAGCTTACTTCCCAGAACTCGCGGGGCCCGCCCTCGAGCCTGTGCAGCGCCTTCTGCTCCCAGGCATCGGCCGCATTCTTCGGGTGCAGGGGTCTCAGGCTGGTCATGTGCCCGTGTAGTTCCGGGACGGGAATGCCCATCTCTTGCATGAACTGGGTCATGTGGGCCGGGTTGCCCATGGCGAAGGGCATGGTTCCGACGGCAGAGCCTGCCTGCTCCGGCCTCTGGATTTTGTGGGGATCGGGCCGATCCAGGTCATCCGGCAGGGCGTAGCCGCCCCCCGGCTGATTGACCAGCATGCGGACCATGACGTCCTTCTGGAAGTTCTCCCGGGCCCGGCTCAGGGCGTTGTCCCGGGCCTCGCGGTAGGAGTAGTAGGAGCCGAGTGCGATAAAGGCACACATGCCCGCCGTCCAGAAGATCGCCCGGGACACCACCTGCCTTCGCAGGTGGCGATCGCGCAGCAACTCCTGGAACCAGTGAGCCATGCTGTGATGCCTTGAGTGGGGTTTCTTGGGGCTGCGGGTGAAAAATCAGGCAGGGAGGCTTTAGAGTCAGCCTGCCGGGGTGGGCGTCCCATGGACGGCTGGCTGAAGGTCAACCTCGAACTCATCGGGGGGCCGGGAGCTTCGCGTAAAAACTGTCACGGGCCGGAGGCCGGGGCTGGGATTCCGCGGTCCGGGTCCCGCTACCGGCCCACCAGCCGTCCGAGCCGCTCCCAGCAGGCCAGTTGGGTTTTCTGGAAACCCTCCTCCTGGGGGACGAGGTGCCAAAGCTGGAAGCGGGGGATGCGCCCCTGCGCATCGCTGGGGATGGGCAGGACCTTCAGGCCCGCCTTCCTGGCCAGGGCCATGGCCCGGGGGAGGTGCCAGGCGGAGCTGAGCAGTCCGACCCGCTGCCAACCCTCCTGGGCCTGCAGGCGCCGGTAGGCCTGGATCTCATCCCGGGTGATGAAGCAGGGCCCTTCAAGTTTTCGGACGGCCGAACTCGGGACCCCCAGGCTCCGCCAGATCGCGCAGGTCTCGGCCCCGAGGTCCCGGCGGCCGGTCCGGGCATCCTCGGAAGTCCCGCTCGCCACCAGGCACTTCGCCCTTCCCGCATGCCACAGGCGCGCAGCCTCGAGGATGCGATCCCCGCTTGCATTGAGGAAGGGCCGACCTCGATCATCCACCTGGCTGCCACCCCCCAGGACGAACACGGCCTCCAGGGGGGCCGCGTCCTTCGGCAGGGGCGGGATGGCCGACTCGAGGCGCGCCATCAGGAGGGCCCCCACCTGCGGATTGCCGGCCAGGCCGAAGCCCAGGAAGAGGAAGGCCAGGAATAGACCGAGGCCGCGCTGGCGCCGCCGGAAGGCCCACAGCATGGCCAGGAACAGGCCGAGCCAGAGCAGGCCCGTGGGCATGCAGAGCATTCCGATGAGCTTGGAGAGGGCGAGCATGGCTCCATTCTGACCCAGGGATGGCCCCGGAACGGCCAGGGAACCTCTGGGCACCGGGTGCATTCGCTGGTTCTAGCGCCGGGGCCGGCCCTCAGGTCCAGCCCAGCCCCATTGCCCCGAGGGTCACCAGTGCTACGCCGAGCCACTGGCGTCGCCCGGGACGCTCACCCAGGGCCAGGGAGAAGACCACCGTGAAGGCCACGGAGGAATTCCGGATCGTGGTGACCGCCGCAGCTCCGGTCATGGAGAGGGCCACGAGGAACAGGCTGAACCCCAGGGCGCACAGGCAGCCCGCCAGCAGCACCAGCCCAGGCTCTTCGGGGAGGATGCGGAAGGCCTGGAACCCCCGTCGGCGGATGCGTACGAGGGTCTGGATCGGCAGCCCCACCGCCATCGAGAGGCTGTAGAGCGCCAGCGGATGGGCCCCGTGGGCCAGCGACAGTTTGTAGAACAGGATGTAGCCCGCGATGAAGGACCCGGTGAGCAGTGCCCAGGGCAGGGCGCCCCGGCTCCTCCCGCCCCGGAAAGAGGACCCCAGGAGACCCAGCCCGGTGCAGACCGTGAAGACGCACACCAGGGAGGTCCAGTGGAAGGCCTCCGCCATGAACAGCATGGAGACCGGCCACAGGAGGGCGATGGAGCTGCCCCGCATCCAGCTGTAGCTCCAGCCCAGGGGGGCCCTCTCCAGGGTCCGCACCAGCCCCACGAAGTAGCAGCCCTCGCAGCCCCCCGCGGCCAGCCCCCAGAGGACCGCCTGATGGCTGGGAAAGGCCTTGCCTGGAATGAACGGGATGGCGGCCGCGGTGAGGAGCATGGACACCGCGAACACTCCGGCCGCAGCCGAATCCAGGTCCCTGTTCCGCTTCAGCAGCACGTTCCACAGGGCGTGGATGATGGCTGAGGCGAAGGCGAGAAGAAGCGCCGTCTGCGGCACGAGAACTCCAGGTTGCCCGCGGGACATGCCGGCGATTCATGGTAGCGAGGCGGGGGGAGCCATCCCAGAAGGGCCGCTGGGACCCCGGGGAACACCGGTGGGCTGAGCCGCCCGGGTTCCGGCACCGAAGCCTTAACAGATCGCGCGCGGTCCTCGGTTACGATGTCCGGATCGCGCCTCAGGAAGACCCCCTGTTCAGGTGCAAGGCTACTCACCTCCTCTCGGCCATCCACGGTGGTTCCCTCTATGCCTTCCGAGTCGGTCTCCCTGGATTCCCGACGCGCGGAATACGCGACGCGGTTCAACCGGGTTGTGGACTACATCCAGTCCCATCTCTCCGAACCCATGGATCTGGAGACCCTGGCCGACGTGGCCTGCTTCTCCCCCTATCATTTCCACCGCCTATTCCATGGATGGATGGGGGAGACCATTCGGGATTTCGTCTTCCGCCTGCGGGTAGAACGGGCCGCGGCCCAGCTGCTGTACAACCCTTCCAAGAGCATCACCCAGATCGCCCTCGACTGCGGTTTCTCCTCCTCCGCCACCTTTGCCCGGGGTTTCAGGGCCTTCCACGGCATCTCCGCCAGCGAGTTTCGCAAGAATCGCAACAAGGATCGCAAGAACGGCAAAGCGGAACCCTCGCCAGGGATCCCATGCTCAGGGGTACCTCCTGAGCGGGCCTTCCACATGACCCTGAACGTCCAAGTGAAGCAGCTCGCCCCCATGCACGTGGCCTACATCCGCCACGTAGGGCCCTTCCAGGAGGACGCGGCCCTCTTCGAGCGGCTCCTGGGCCGCATCCGGGCCTGGGCCGGGAACCGGGGGCTGCTGGGGCCTCGCTCGAGGCTGCTTAGCGCCAGCCATGACGACCCGGAGATCACGGATGCCCGCAAGCTGAGGCTGGACGTCGCCATCACCGTGCCCGAAGGCACCGCCGTGGGGGCGGAGGTCGTCTGCCGGGAACTGGAGGGTGGCCCCTACGCCGTGGCCCGGGTGCGCATCCTGCCCAACCAGTTCATGGAAGCCTGGGACGCCCTCATGGGCGGCTGGCTGCCGGGCAGCGGGTACCAGCCCGATGACCGCCCCCGCTTCGAGATCTATCTGGACAACCCTCTCACCGATGCCCAAGGCAGGCTCCACGTGGAACTCTGCCTCGCCGTGAGGCCGCTCTGGTGCTGACCGTCCGCAGGGTCTCCAAGCGCTACGGATCGGTGCTGGCGAACGACGGCATCGACCTCACCCTGAACGCGGGCGAGGTACACGCCCTCCTGGGGGAGAACGGCGCCGGCAAGAGTACCCTGTCGAAAATCATCTACGGCTACACCCGCCCAGATGCCGGGGAGATCCTCCTGGGCGGCGAGCCCGCGCGCCTGCGCTCCCCCCGGGATGCCCGGGCCCTGGGCATCGGCATGGTGTTCCAGAACTTCATGCTGATCCCCGCCCTCAGCGTCCTGGAGAACGTCGCCCTCTTCCTCAAGGACCTGCCCCTGGTGCTGGACCAGGAAGGGATCGCCGGGCGGATCCGGGCCATCGGGGGGCGTTTCGGGCTCCAGGTGGATCCCCATGCCCTGGTGCGGCAGCTTTCCGTGGGCGATCGCCAGAAAGTGGAGATCCTCAAGCTGCTTCTGGCCGAGGCCCGCATCCTGATCTTCGACGAACCCACCAAGGTTCTCGCGCCCCACGAGGTGGAAGGGCTGTTCCAGGTGTTCGCGGCCCTGAAGGCCGAAGGCTACGCGATCCTGTTCATTACGCACAAGCTCCGGGAAGTCGTGGCCTGCGCCGACCGCATCACGGTGCTGCGCCAGGGACGGGTGGCTGGGGGGTTCGGGCCCGGCGAGGCGCAGGTGGGGACCCTGGTGAAGATGATGTTTGGGGAGTCCGGCGGGGAAGCTCCTGCCGCCACGGCCCCCGTGGGGGGGGGCACCCGGCCC